>Ga0206864_1112_pt1 | contig 27476 bp, 23 predicted proteins | sample Alteio_BWOrgCont_42_FD_152632 | JGI IMG/M metagenome (GOLD analysis project Ga0206864, IMG submission 152632) | Enriched cells from forest soil in Barre Woods Harvard Forest LTER site, Petersham, Massachusetts, United States -... | ecosystem: Environmental > Terrestrial > Soil > Temperate forest >...
ACCAGGGTCGGGTACTTATCACCGGGCCTTTCGCGATTAAATGTAACTTTCAGCCCTTCCTGGGCAATAATGTCGAGTCCCATGGCGATCATCACCTGGTAGGACCGGTACTGCGCATCACGGTCGCCTGACGCGAGGCCATAGACAAACGGCGCAACTGTGGCTACGCCCGAAAATACATAAGCAGACGCGCTGGTATATTGCCAGTATTGCGATGTTGGGTAGCGCGGATTGATGGCTTCCAATATCCGCAGATCCCATCCCTGGGCCGGCGCTTTCTTTACAACTACCAGCAACTCAAAGACGATAAGCGCGCAATATTTCTTTTTCTTCTTCATTTGATGTGGTGCGATAATCCTTTTATGGAATCAATGGCCGGTAAAGGCTGGGCGGCAGAATGGGGTATTGCTGACGAGATTATAAATGCGGCTACCGCCACGATGAGCCCATACATAAAAACGTTGTAGGCGATGCGCAGCAGCTGATATTTCCGGCCCAGCACTATCCCCTGGGAATAAACGTCACGGATCAGGTTGTCATAAAGAAAATCGCGATCATGAATAACCCCAAGCATTGCGCTTCTGTATAAGTCGAGGCTCATTTTGAAAAAATTGCCGAAGAATAGCAGGTTTACTTTTTTTTCGGCAATTTCCTCAGGTGTAAACACGCCTTGAGGGATTGTCGGCCTGGTAGCCAGTATAGCAAATACCATAGTAGTAACGCTTACCACCAGCAGAATAAAGGATGGAATAATGAGATAGCCATTGTTGCTCAATCTGCGGAGAACAAGACTTATTATAGCCGATAGAATAATGGAATTTACGGTGATGAGTATGTGCGCCTTGTTATCAGCAAGGTGGCTCATGCGTGAATGATTGTTGGAGGCGATGCGAAACATCGTTTCGGCCCCTCGTTCAGGACGCTCCTTTATTTCGATCTTCTCGTCTTTTATTTCGATCTTCTCGTCTTTGACGTGATCGTGGTGATTTGATTTGTGCTTATGTTCCATATCGATGTCTGTTATTTTTTCGTCTTTGTACACTTTTTGCTTTAGTCTATGAATATTCTTTTCCTTGGTTCGGGTTAAATAAAGAAGGCCGTAATCGGTAAAATAATGATGTACCTCCATTACGGCTATGTTCTTATCCCGCCATTCGGTTTTGCTTATTGGCTTGTCATGAAGATTGTTGTATTCCGTCAACAAAAGTTTGGTCCTCTTGCTGAAATTGTCGGTCCCGAAATGAAACAGATCAGCATCGCAAATAATTTCCTCGGCCAAATCATGGGGTTGCTGGGGCAGTTTTGTGGCCATAATGCAACTCCTGATTTTTTGAATGATTTCTTCACTCACATGTTCGTCAGCCAGAAATTTTGCTGCCAGGTCGGCCCCTTTTTCTTCATGGTGCGCATGGTCGATAAAATAACCGAGATCATGGAACCATGCCGCCGCAACTATTATGAAGTGGTCGGCATCTGTAAGCTTATAAAAGCCAGTTATCTTCTGCACTGCCTCAACCACATCGCGCGTATGCCGGACGTCATGATAGACATAAGCTTCATTTATATGCTGCCTAAAAAAGTCATGTACATAGACTTTTACCTTTTTAAGTAAATGTTCGTAGTTGGTCATCGAGTATAAAATATAGGTAGTATTGGCAATTATTTTGCTGTAACCCTTATTATTCAATACGTTTTGTTAAAACAAATTTAATTTTTTAGTCGTTCTGAAAAAAAATCTATTGCGCTAATCGTTTAAATTAGAGACGACTTAGCAGCATTTTAGGTACAAATTTGCCCAACGGTAATGGTTGTCGCGCCCCACGGGGCCTTTCATTATAAACAAAGGGGATGCCGCAGGGTAATAAATTGATATTGAGCAAATTGCGTTAATATGAAAAAGGACGATTAGCGATATTTCGACAAGTGCCGTTTTTTTCAATGAAATATCATCGATTTTTGACGATCGTCACGTTGCCCGGGTTTCCTGGAAGAAGCGTCCGGCGCTAAACGTAATTAACGTGAATGACGCTTAAAATCTTTAAAATTCTGGCACTCCTTTTTCATAATAACATATCAGTTCCTCAATGCATTTTTGATCGTCCTCGCAACTTCTCCAATTGCTTGTCTGCCGCCGTTAATGTAACCTGCCATCTGAAAAAAACCATGCGGCATTTCTTTATAGATGCTGGCCTTTACTTTTATCCCTGCCTGCTGCAAACGAGCGGCATACGCAAGACCTTCATCGCGCAACGGATCACATTCGGCAATTATTATCAAAGCACTGGCGCTGCCTGCTAAATTTGTCGCGAAAATTGGGGCGGCATCGGCATTTTGTCTTTCTGCAATATTTGGAACATACATTTGCCATGCTTGACGCGCGGTCTCCAGGGTTATTACCGGACCGTCCGCAAACTCCCGCCACGATTCGGTTTGAAGAGATGGGTCTGTTACGGGGTACATCAACACTTGTAAGAGAATACGCAAACCATTGTTTTCCGCAGCTTTTCGAGCGAGTATTGTCGCAATCGTTCCCCCCGCACTATCACCGGCTACGATCAGGCGGTTAGAGTCAATGCCAAATTTAGTGCCTTCGCTGGCAACCCATTGAAGAACAGCGTAGCCATCATCTATCGCAGCCGGGAAAGGATGCTCAGGTGCAAGCCGGTAGTCGACGGCTACCACAATGCAACTTGCTGCGTTTGCGAGGGCGCGAAGCGGTCGATCATGGGTTTCCAGGTCACCCGCAATAAACCATCCGCCATGGAAGAAGATAACAGTGGGCAGATCACTGACTCCTGATGGATTATATATTCTAACAGGAATTCGATATCCGTTAGTTCCGATTAAATGGTCTTCCACAGAATGAACCTGCTCAGGTTCGCCGGCGAGCGGAACGAGTTGCCGGTAAGAATTTCTCGCAGCCGCTAACGGGTCGCTCGATGGAGGCGCCAATGCCGCCAGCTTCGCGGAGGCATCAATTGCCGCTTGCACTTGTGAATTCATTGGATGCTGACTCATATTTTTAGTGTTGAAGGACAGCGCCCAAATTGCCAAGAATGCCCAATTGACCCAGCATAATAGTCCCCGCAGTATAGCAATGGAATGACTTCACTTTGCCGTTTTCAATATGGAAAACATCACAACATGGGGTTATCATGGCTTTGCCGGTTGGAGGTATGGTGCCAACTGGCAATGCCAATGGACCCTTGTGTGTGCCATTAAGGGTCAGTTCGCCGATCACTAAATTTTCGTCATCTTTAACGTAAAACTCAATCAGCTCACGGTGCATATCGGGAAAAGCTATTGCATAGATATCAACAGTTTTGCCGATATCTTCACCGTAGTATTTCACACCGGCAGATACATCGTAGAAATAGCCGTCCTCAGTAAACAGGCTGGTAAATAGCTTCGAATCCTTAGTTTCTGCTACCGCATACACCGACCGGATTAATTTTTCATTTTCTGAATTTGATGAAGTTTTCATGTCTTTTCTTAGTATAGTTTATATGTTGAACCATACAAATATCCGCCGCCCGGCAGGCGCGTATGTTGATATTTGTCAAGAAAACACTTTGACTTAAATCAAGATGTTTTGATGGGATTTGCTGAGCTGAATCGAAATATAACCGTCCGCGCTTAAAATAATCGAACTGCGGGCGTCCCTGCCCAACGGATAACCAACCTTTCCCTTTTCTTTTTTTGCCTCAAAAGAAAAAAGTGACCAACTCCCGGCAAGTCGCCTTCCCAAACCATTTTTGTTTGCCATTGAGATCACTGAACGTTGGAATTATTGATACTGATCTGCCATATTGATCGCATTCAGCATTTTGATGTCAAGATCGACCGCCACTTTCATAATATCATCGTTCCCGAATTGGCCGAAAAGTGTAGAAGGCTGATCATATTCTACCACAACCTGGCCATTATTGTCCTCGTAAACGATCATTCGCAATGGTGCATACAAGGCGGCGCGAATATCGTGGACCGTCATTTGTATTGCAATGAGCGGGTTGCCAATAACGTACTGGATTGCCTTCCCCGGCTTCCCAACAATCCTTAACAGGTCGCCATGGGATTGCGTTCCGAAGATGATCAGACCTGTTACTCCCCCAAGGCCCGCAAGATACTCCTTTAAGGTCTCCGGGGCCTTAAGCATATCACTGGCTAGTTCAGGATCTAATTTGTTAACGATTTTTTCGAGATTCTTACGAAAGGTCTCATAAGAGCTTTTTACGGGAACCTGTTGGTGGCTTACTTTTATTTGTGTTTCCATGGCTTTAGCGGCGCATTGCTTTTGTGAAATACGCCGCCCACTGCGCTTCAATTCTAATACCACTAACTAACAGGCTAATTAACAGATGTTTAAACAACCAGAAAGTGCCTGTAAAAATGAAATTAAGTCATTTCTTACGAAATAACGTGAAATGGCGCGATACCGGCTCCTCTGCTTACGCTAAGGACCTTAAGACTTGCTTCAAAGCTAATTTGCACTAACTTTACGTGATATGAAATCGGGTATCCTCTTCATTTTGTTTCTGAGCTGTATGACCACACTGGCGCCCCATCATGGCATGGCGCAAAACACAAACGGTACTATAGCGCTTGCAGATGTTTCCGAAAATCCCGATCAACTAAAAATCCAGCTAAATACAAGCAAGAATGACACAAACAAGGTAAAAATTTTGATCAAACTTGCTACTCTGGAATGGCTGTCATCGAAAGACAAACCGCAATTGGACAGTTGTCTTAATTTCGCACGCGAATCGATGGCACTCAGCCAACAACTGCATTACACTTATGGTTTTACAGAATCGGCCCTTGTCCTTTGCAAAGTTTACCTGCATCGGGAAGACATCAATTCTGCAACTTATGTGCTGCAATTAACGAGCGGAGAAGAGCGCGTACGCCTATTACTACTCATGGCTGAACACTATATTTTCATGGACGCTTCACCTGATGATAAGAATGTCAATCAAGCGGAAAAGTACCTGACCCCAGCCCGGCAGCTTGCCGATCAGATACATTCTGAAAAATGGCTCATCGAAAGCCAAATCGCTACGGGGAAGTTTTATTTTGCCAAAGGGGACCTTGCAAAAGGGAAAAGCTATTTCTTTGAGGTCATCAGGCATTTCCAGGCGAAGCACGATTTCGAACAGGAAGCCCATTGGTGGTCAGATTTGGGCAATTACCTGCCTGGCATGAACTCCAATTATGCTGAGGAAATGCAGTACTTCCAGCATTCCATTGACCTCTATCTTTCACTGGGTAACAAGGCGGAGGCCGCTTATGTCATGGGCGATATGGCGGGAACGGCACTTTACGTCCGTGACCTGGACCGGGCGGAGCAGCTGTATTTAAGAAAAATAGCCCTATTGAAAGCCGCTCATAAAGAAAAATTCTACACCACCTACACACGATTGACGGATATTTATCTGGCCAAGGGAAACCTGGAGAAAGCCCTGGAATATGCGCTGCTTACATTAAAAAATATGGAGCTTTTAAAACAGAATGCGTTGCTACCCGATGCTTATGCTTCTTTAGGAGATATCTACCGACAATTAAACGAGATCGACGAAAGTTGCAAGTATTATTCACTATGCCTGGGTCATATCGATCGTAATCTGGATAACCTAAAACTCTTTTTCATCCTGCGTTGCTATGTTCAAAACCGCATACAGCAAGGTAAGGCTGCCGGTGCTTTGAGTTATATTCAAGAATTCATTTCCCGCCATCCTGCTGAGTTTGTTAGCAGTAACGAAATGGTGGCCGATGCTATGGCCCTTTGTTACCAGGCACTGGGTAAAAGGGCTTTGGCCGCAGAATATTTTCAGCAAGTGATCCGACGGGACAACGAGCTACAGGTAGCCGACAAAAAAACAATGCAAGGTGACTTCAATATAGGCGGGCCCGAGGCATATTATGATGTGGCAAATTTCTATGCAAACGGAAAACAGTTCGGGCGTTCCGGATTCTATGCAAGTAAGGCCCTGTCCTTTCAACATGTAACACCGGTACAAGAGATGAACTTACGGCAGCTGAAAGCCTCGGCAGACTCTGCTTCCGGCAATTATCGCTCGGCTTACCGGAACCATTTGAGGAGCGATGCCCTAAGGGATTCTATTAACCGGGACCAGCAAATGAAGCGGATCAGTTTCCTGAAAATTCAATTTGAGACGGCGCAGAAAGAAAAGAATATTGCTTTGCTTCAAAAAGAAGATGTGATACAGCGGAAGGAATTGGAGCAATCGGCTCAAACAAAACTTTTTTCGATTATCGGTATTGTAGCAATGATTTTGGTAGCAGGTGTACTTTTCAGCCTATACCGCCTCAAGAATCTAAAAAATCGTCAGTTAGAAGCTCAGCAATCTATAATCAATGCCAAGAATGTATCGCTTGAGCAGCTGGTTTTAGACAAAGAGCTGCTGGTCAAAGAGATACATCACCGTGTAAAAAACAATTTGCAGACGGTGATAAGTTTGCTAACCAGCCAGATGGACACTGTCTCCAACAAGCAAGTTACGTCAGCTCTTCAGGAAAGCCTGCACAGGGTCCAGGCAATGGCGATGATTCATCAAAAGCTCTACAATACAACTAATTACAGCCGGGTGGGGATGTCATCCTATCTCAGCGAACTTGTGGATTATCTGAAAGAGGCCTATCATCCCGGAAATCAGGTCAGGATCGATCTGGTGGTAGAACCAATTTCTCTTGATTTGGCTTTAGCTGTGCCGATAGGATTAATTGTCAATGAGGCGCTGTCCAACACGCTCAAGTATGCTTTTCCAAATGGGGCAGCTGGCAAGGTTAAGATTTCACTTTTAGAAAAAACTGAAGACTCCTTCGAGTTGCAGATCGCGGATAATGGTGTCGGTCTGGTTGCCGAAACCAGCCATTCCGCTACGCCTGGTTTTGGGCTCCCGTTAATCGGGGGACTTGCAGAAGAAATCGGAGGCCAATTTTCGATTTCGTCAGGGCTTGGGACAATTGTTACGATTTTATTTGCAAGCTATTCAGCTACCAGGGATTGAAATAATCATTGCCATTTTATCTGCAGAAGCAAAAGCTTTCCTTAAATACGCCGGCATGGTCGAAGGTCATTGCAGTTCAATGGACAATTTGAATCAGGCTCTGTTCAAGATTTCCGGAATTACGCTATTTCGTAAGTTCTATTACATTTAACGATATTAAAAAAATAGCGGCCTTTCTTCCTGGTATTTAAATAGCTGTTTATTAACAAGTTAACAAATGGCATATTAATTGGATTCCGCTGGCCGGATCAAAAACCAATTCTTTAATCATGAAACAGACAACAATTCAAGACAAAAGGTGGATCAAAGGAAGGCTTTCCGTATTGGCCACTTTCATTATGACGTTTTGTGCGATGAGCATCACTACAAATCAGGCGGACGCGCAAGTGAAAAACATCATATTGGTTCATGGGGCATTTGCAGATGGGTCAGGATGGCAGGGCGTCTACGACATTCTCACAGCAAAGGGCTACAAGGTTAGTGTTTCTGGTAATCCTGATTTGGGAATACCCGAGGATGTGGCTGCGGTGCAGCGTGTGATAGACCGTCAGGACGGTCCGTGTATATTAGTAGGGCATTCATGGGGAGGTGCCGTGATAACTGTGGCAGGAAATTCACCAAAGGTGGTAGGACTTGTTTATTGCTCGGCTTTTGCTCCTGACGCAGGAGAGTCATTGGCAAGTTTATTTGCGTCTGCTCCGGCAGACCCTGTGAATGGAATATTGCCCCCGGATAAAGCAGGTTTTATTTGGTACGACAGAGACAAATTTCATTCCGGTTTTTGTGCAGATCTCCCGGATGCATTGGCCAATTTTATGGCAGATTCACAGATGCCCATAGCAGCAAAAGGCTTTACTTATAAATACACGGAGGTTGCCTGGAAGAAGAAACCGACCTGGTATATCGTGGCTACAGAAGACCATTCAATTCCGCCTGTCCTTGAACGCAAAATGGGTAAAAGAACTGGTGGCACAGTATCCGAAATTTCCGGAAGTCACTGTATATTCATTGCACATCCAGATCTGGTTGCAGCAGTCATTGAAGCCGCAGCCAACGGTTCCGTTTCAAAATAATCAATATTTACGATCATGAAATTTACCTATTATGGACATTCTTGCTTTTCGGTCTTTGCCGGCGGCAAGAATTTATTATTCGATCCTTTTATCACGCCTAATGAACTTGCGAGTTCAATCAATGTAGATGAATTGAAAGCGGATTACATTTTCCTTTCTCATGGCCATTATGATCATACTTTTGATGCTGTGCGAATTGCTAAAAGAACCGGCGCTATGGTGTTAGGCAATTGGGAAATCTACGATTGGCTCAATAAAAACGGCGTGGCAAACAACCATCCGATCAATCCCGGGGGCAAATTAACCTTAGATTTTGGAACAGTAAAATGTTTCACTGCAATACATTCGAGCAGTTTTGCCGATGGTACATATGCTGGCGCTCCAAGCGGCTTTGCATTTAAAACACCAGACGGGAATTTCTATTATAGCGGTGATACCGGCTTAACGCTTGACATGGGATTGGTTTCCAAATGGGTGAAACTTGATTTTGCCGTGTTGCCTGTGGGTGACTGCCTGACTATGGGCGCAGAGGATGCGCTGATCGCAGCTGACCTTATCGGGGCATCTATAGTGGTCGGTGTTCACTACGATACATTCGGGTTTATCAAGATCGATCATAAAAAATCGATCGAAACCTTTGGTTCGGCAGGCAAAAAGCTGCACTTACTTGACGTCGGGGCTATAATCGACCTCTGAAAAAGCTACGTTTAACAGATTATTTACCAATTAGCAAAGTCATGGAAAAGAATTTGAACATTGTACTTGTTCATGGCGCATTTGGCGATGGTTCACTCTGGCGGTACGTGATTCCACCTCTGGTTTCAAAAGGTTATACCGTAAGGGCGGTACAGTTGCCGTTGACCTCACTTAACGACGATATTAAAAGAACCGGCGATTTGGTTGATTGGCTCAACGGCCCTACACTGCTTGTCGGACATTGCTACGGCGGTATGGTCATTACTGGTGCAGGGAATAATGCCAATGTTGTTGGCCTGGTTTACATTTCAGCATTTGCACCCGACTACGGGGAGACATTCGGAGGGTTGTTGCAATTACTGGGGGCCCCAGCCGGGGCTTCCAGTATTAAGCCGGACCCTCAGGGCTTTCTTTATGTTGATTATGCTAACTTCCATGAAGCATTTTGCCAGGATGTTCCAACAGACGATAGTTTGGTCATGGCAGTATCTCAAAAACCAATACACACCAGGGCCTTCACAGACGCATCAGGCCGGCCTGCATGGAATGAAAAACCGAGCTGGTACCAGGTATCCGAAAGCGACCGAATGATCCAACCTGAGACAGAAGCCATGTTTGCCCACCGGATCGGTGCGAAACAGATACTTCGCATTGATTGCAGCCATGTCCCAATGATAACCTATCACAAACAAATTTGCGAGCTCATTCTCGACGCCGCTGCCGAAATGGAGGAAAAGCAATGAATTTGATCTTAGTATTTAAAATTATAACCATTCTAATCGGGCATAGTCAATTTTTAATCGACTCAACTACTTCTCTTTCACCAGTTGGCTATGTGATCCTATTTATCCCCAACCGCTTCATCTTCGAGTTCAAAGTGGTTGGTCGCAGTTGCAGCAATTTTGCCGCACCACCATTGCCCGAAACTTTTCCGTTACATTTCTTGAGCGCCGCAAGTATATATTCCCTATCCATCTCGTCAAAAGATTTTATTTCCGGCCCGAATTTATTGTTTAGCCCCGGGCCCGGGATACTTTCGGGCATATCGAACTGCGAGATCACATCTGATTTCAACAGCAGTAGATGCCGCTCTATCAAATTTTGAAGCTCCCTGATGTTACCCGGCCAGGGGTAGTCTATAAGCTGTTTCATAGCAGCGGGCGAAATGCGAATCCGGCCCTTACCCAAAGAAGGGCCGATCTTATTGATAAAATGTTCAACCAGTAAAGGGATATCTTCTTTTCTTTCACGCAAGGGTGGTACCGTAATCGGGAAAACATTGATACGATAATAAAGATCCATCCTAAACCTTCCCTCAGAAATTTCAGTTAGAAGGTTCCGGTTTGTCGCAGCAACAATTCGAACGTCAATTTTGACTGTAGTCGTTCCTCCAACCCGTTCAATTTCCCTTTCCTGGATAGCACGTAACAGCTTACTTTGGATATCCAGCGGCAATTCGCCAATTTCATCAAGAAAAAGAATCCCTCCATGGGCCAGCTCAAATTTTCCTATCCTTTTTTCGATAGCACCAGTAAAAGAACCTCTTTCGTGCCCGAACAATTCCGATTCCACCAGGCTAAAAGGAATCGCCGCACAATTCACTTTGATCAAAGGCTTATTCTTCCTGGGCGACAGCGCGTGCAGCGCCCGAACAAGTCCCTCTTTACCAACGCCGGTTTCGCCAAGTATCAAAGCTGTATTGTCAAAGGGTGCAAGCTGCGTAATTTTATCGAGGGCTTCGAGCAGTTTAGGGCTGTTTCCTATAATGCCGTCTATCTGCGGCGTGAGGGTTTGATTCGGGGCACGGGGACTACTTACATCGCGGGTAGAACGGCTCGTGGAAGGCTTGGCAATCCCAATACTTTGGACGATATCCGACAATATCACCTTAAACCGCTCAAGTAATTTAAGGTGGTCCGAGTGAAAACATTGATCATCGTGGGAATAAAAAGAAATAGAAATTCCTTTTGATCGTCCGCCGATCAACGGGAACCATAATTTAGATCTTAGCTTTGTCGCTTTTCTAAGTTTATCTCTTGCCGGGCTTAATCTGGTATCTCTCGAAAATTCTTCACCATTTTGGAACCGGGGTTCGCCAATTTCGATATTGCGTTTACGGATTTCCCAAATTGTTTCTTCCGGAAGATCAAAAGTATTTCCGAACCCATTGGGACCCCTTCGTTCGTAGGATGCGAAGCCAACCCTTTGAAACACATGGACACCATTCATAGTTGTGTCATTGTAATCCACGTCGATGAAGATAAGATCAAATGGAAGGAACGAAGTAAGTGCCCCAATTAACATTAGTAACTTCTCGTCACTGGTTTCTTTACTGACCTTAACTTTAGAAAGCAGGCCCCCAAGCCATTCTTCTTGTCTCGAAGCCATTTCCTTGTTTTTCTGAAAACGGTAGGACGCAACATTGAGGGCCATTAAAAGTTCCCACTCACGAAAAGGCTTTGTCAAAAAACCATATGGATTTGTCAGTACTGCTTGTTCCAGGGTCGTTGGATTAGAATTTGCAGACAAATAAATAAATGGAACATTCTGTTTATTTAATAAAAATCCCAAATCAATCCCTGTTCGATCGCCTTTCAATAAAATATCCACTAACACGATATCAGGTCTAAGATTTCGAATACTTGGCACTGCCTGGTCGACGGATTTGGCGATTCCGCGTATTTCGTGACCGGCATTCTTCAGGACGATGCTTAAGCTGTTGGCTTCAACGAATTCATCTTCAACAATTAATACTTTTAAACTCATAGAAAGCGTTTTTGAGGTAAATGCTTCGGCCTACGATCACTATTAACGGATGTAAATGGATTTTCTATCAAGAGTAAATTTCTTTAATATACTATTAGGATGGCCAATGGTATACAAAAGAAAACGATGTACGCTTGTTCAAAATCCAACTTGTCTATTAACAAAATTACTGATTTAAAAAGATAAAAAAGAAGTGTTCCCGGTAATGAATTAACAGATTATCAATATTTACGCCCAAGCATAAAAATCTGATAAATAACACCTTGCCGAAAGTGTAGTAATAATAAGTTATGTTATTTAGTAATCACTAACGACACTTCCGGGTTCTGGAAGTGACAAAGGAAATGCAAAGATTTTTAATCCGTCAGACTAAATTTCAATCGCTGAATTTGAAAAAAAAGTAATACCCCCTGTTTTGAAGGTCTATGATCGCTTCCTTTCTTGAAATGTATCTTTTCATCTTTATGCATTTTGCGTTTGCCAACCCGATTCTGCATTGATATATTCAGGGGATTCAATATTTTTCAATTTGATGGCTGGTCTTGCCTGGGCGCTTAACACTTCATAATTTTTGGCCGCCCATCTACGTAAGAGCTTTTTCTGAATTGGACGTTCTGTTTCCGGCACTGTCCCAAAGGAAATTGATAAAATTATTGTGGCGCATACCGCCATTACCACGTGCGTACAAATAAAAATGATTTCCATGGTTTGAGTTGGTTAGAGTGAATGTGAGCGTGCCAGAGTAATTAAGTTCAAAGCTGTGCAGATTCACATGTGTTTGATAAACAATCATTTAAGACACGAAAGGCATAATGACTGCCTTTCATGTCTGATACCGGGAGCAGTCGTATTTCCTGCTGACGCAATCCTCTATTCTGTAAAATGACCCGATATCCCGAATCGGTACATCATGTTCTGACAAGAAAGCTTAATTGCCAGTCCGCGATTGATCCGGGTCGATCAGGCGTTCGCCGCATCACGAATTACCTTCAGTACTATCTCCGGGTGTGAGAGCATCGGTACGTGGCTGCTCGCCACCTCAGTTACTTTGGCTCCCATTCGTTTTGATGCAAAGCGTTGCAACTCGGGATTGACAGCCTGATCATTCTGTGCAAGAATGTACCAGCTTGGTTTCGACTTCCACGCAGTTCCAGGTGCATTCTTGCTGAACAGTTCTGCGGTAGGCGCAAAGGATGTCGCCCACACAACTTTTTGTTCTTCTTCCGGCAAATCTCCCGCAAAACATTTTATGCCTTTGTCGGGAAGCAGCCATATACGACCATCGGCCACTTCAATGTTGGCAAAAGCGGCCGTGGGTGGAAATTGAGCGATTTGACTCGCCGTAGTCTCGTCGGCGTCCGGAGCCACGGCCGCAATATAAACCAAGCCCACAACCCGCTCGTCTATGCCCGCTGCTGTGATGACTGCTCCGCCGTATGAATGGCCAACAAGAATTGCCGGGCTGCTAACGCGATTAAGTGTTTGTCTTGTAATTTCGACATCCCTTTCGTTAGTCTCCAAACCGTACTGGGCTGAGATTACTTCGTACCCTTCAGCCTGAAGGCTCGGGATAAGCTTGTTAAAGCATGAACCATCTGCCCAGATTCCGTGGCAGAATACGATACTCTTTTTAGTCTTTGACATTTTTTTTCCTCCTTTATTTTTTAAGGTTTAGTTCTCTTTTTCAACATTTAGACCAATGCATTAATAATTGATATTCAACAACTTAAAAAACAGGAACAAAGGAGAAAATTCACGTGATACCGTAATTCTTTACTAAACCTACTGTATTTCGTAAGTCCTTATCAAAAATTCAGGAAAGGACTGGTATACTTCACGTTACCAAGCCGTGCGCAGGACAGTTTCCTCCCGCCGTTTCATTCGCAAAGGCAACTATATTCGAAACTTTTTAGACATTGCCATATATTCAGCAGGACTATATTCTATCGCAGTCGCCCGGCGTTGAAGCGGTTTCATTTGGAGCTGCTCAGATGCGTCTGTCCTGAGATATTGCCGAAGTTGAATCGCGATGGTCTACCTGGGCCCGATCTTTTTTTCGATGCCCAGTTTTTTCATCCTTGAATGCAGTGTTGACCCATTCATGTCCAGCATTTCTGCAGCCCCGCCTTCACCGTATATCTGCCATTCACTCATTTCAAGGGCCGCCAATATGTGGTCACGTTCATTTTCGGTCATGGTTTTCAGGCCTAGTTTGAACATGTGGGTGTTTTTTTTAACGCTAACCGGGATTGGAACTGAAGTAATAATGCGCCCGCTGGTCAAAAGCACAGTGCGTTCCATCAGGTTCTCCAACTCCCTAATATTGCCGGGCCAGTGATAATTATGCATGGATTTGATCGCCTCATCCGATATACCATTGATCAGTTTATTTTCTTTTTGAGCATACAGGTGAATAAAATAGTTAGCCAGGTCGGGTATATCCTCCTTTCGCTCCCTAAGCGGGGGCAACAAGATTGGGAATACGTTTAACCTGTAATAAAGATCCATCCTGAAACGCCCTGAAGCCATCTCTTCTTCCAGGTTACGGTTGGTTGCCGCGATAACCCTTACATTGATACTCTTCTTTTTGCCCCCCAAAGTCTCTATCTCTTTTTGCTGCAATACTCTCAAAAATTTCACCTGTAAGTCCAATGGCAATTCGCCAACTTCATCCAGAAAAATGGTCCCGCCATCAGCTTCTTCAAATTTGCCGATCCTTTTTTCTGATGCCCCGGTAAAACTGCCTTTTTCGTGCCCGAATAACTCTGATTCAATCAGGCTTGCTGGCAGGGCCCCGCAATTTACCACAACCAGTTTCTTGTTTCTCCGGTTAGATATCTGGTGTATAGCCTGTGCAATCAGTTCCTTGCCTGTACCGCTCTCGCCCAAAATAAGGACAGAGGTTTCAGCCGGGCCAACAATCTTTGCCTGGTCAAGTACCTCCTGCAATTTTTTGCTATGCCCGATGATCTGTGGAAATAAATTCTTTTCTACTGATGAAGTAGTCGGCTTGGCTGTCAGATATTGTGTTTCTGTTTTTTGCTGATGGGCAAACAAGGCTACCTCCAGCATAATGAGCACATCCTTTTCGCGGAAGGGTTTTACAAGGAAGCCATAAGGATTTGTTGCTTTGGCGGCATCAAGTGTTTGCTTATTTGAATTGGCCGAAAGAAAAATATACGCTATATTTTTTTTGCGTAGCATATAGGCCAGGTCGATCCCTGTTTGCGGCCCATCAAGGTAAATATCCAGCAGTACCATTTCAGGGTGCTCCTCATCTAATATCTGTAAGGCTTCGGGTACCGACCGTGCTATGGTGCATACCCCATAACCAGCTTTTTTAAGGGTAATCTTCAGGTTATTAGCTTCAATAAATTGATCTTCAACAATCAGTACCTTAATTTTCATATTCAAATGATGAGCGTTTAGAGCTAATACCCGTTATCCTGGTCCTGTCCAAAGAATCGACTGCAAAAATTACAGTTATCTTAGTACCAATATTAATATCAAAAGTAATACTTCCTTTTATATCACGTGTCAAACCTTTCATCAATTCTATACCTAATGAATTGGGTTCGTTTTCATCAATTTGCTGTCGTATTCCTATACCATCATCTGCTATCACCAGTTCCATAATGTTATCTGCTTGTTTTAACCCGATAAAAATCTCTCCGGGTTTGCTATCCGGAAAGGCATACTTAAACGCGTTGGTGACCGCTTCGTTCAAGATCAACCCCAACGGAATAGCCTGCGAAATGCTAAGCTTTGAAGGTTGTATAACCGACTTGACCCTGACATTCGCAGGCGGGCCAAAGCTATCGGCCAGGTATTGAACAAATTCATTGATGTACAGATACATATCGATCATTTTGATATCTTCCGATTGGTATAGTTTCTGATGGATCAATGACATGGCATAGATACGGTGCTGACTGATCTCAATAGCCTTTAATGCATCATTTTCAAGATAGGCCGCCTGTGATTCTAAAAGGCTGATGACCGTATGCAAATTATTTTTTACACGGTGGTTTATTTCCTTAAGCAACCAATCTTTTTCTATCAACAGGGTATCCTTCTCGATGACTGTAAGCTGAAGGCTTTGGTTAATCAGGTTGATTTTCTGCTGTTGTGCTAGCAGCAGCAGGTTGCTCTTTTGTTTTTGGCGATAGCGCCGGTAGCCCATAACCAGGAATAAGAAAAGCAGAGCCGCGCCGGCAATGGTAAAATTTTTCACTGTTCCGGCATGTTGTAATTCGGCCTGCTGCAGCTTACCTTTTTCCTCAAGCTGCTGCACTTTCTGGTCTTGTTCAAATTGCAATTGCAATTGGGCTATTTGTTTGGCCTTGGCAATTGTGAAGATAGAATCGGTCAGTGTCTTATATTCCTGGTAGTATTTGATTGCAGACAGGTAATTGCCCGTCGCAGAATCTGTTTTAAATAGTTTCAGGTAGGATCTTAGTACAGTTCCTACATCACTTATTCCGCGTGGAACCGCCAACACTTTCTGTAAATAAAATCGCGCCGGTACATACCTTTTACGTGAGAAATAAAATTCGCCCATTTCCCTATACGCCACTGGGTCAAGATTCCTCCAGGGTGTTCTTTTTGCGAATTTAATCTCCTGCTTATAGTATTTTTCTGCGAGAGCATCTTTTCCAAGTAAGCTATAACATTCGGCCAGCTTCCTTACTATCAGATATTTGTCAGCGTCTTGAATGGGCGGGCGTTTTTTCACGAGCTTGAGCAGTAATTCCAGTGCTTCTTTTTGCTTGCCATTTTTTATCATTATTGCAAAAAGGGAGGTGTTCACTGAATAAAACAACCCTGGGTCTTTGGCGCCTTTGATTAAAGCCTTGTCAAACCAATATTTACTTTTGTCAAATTCGTTTAAACTGGTGTAGACAGTACCGATCCTTACATATAAATTAAATGCATTGACAGTGTCAGCAGTGGCCTGCATGCTTTTGATCATTTCATGTCCATAATATAATGCCTTGTTAAAATTACCCTTTTTAGTACTTACCGCTGTAAGTAAATCATAAGTGTAATGCAGCTTTTTATAGCCTATTGATTTGTAAATGCTTAGCGCCTCCAGTAATTCGTTTTCGGCCTCGTCCAATTTACCTTGCTGGTAATGCCGATCTCCCAGGTATTTAAGCATATCCGCTTCTTTTTCTTTATCATTAACCGCCCGGTATAGATTGAGGGCATGTTCAAAGCCATGCAACCCCCGCAGTTCCGTACTGTCGGTCAAAAACATGTTCCTGAATGCGATAGAGACCCAAACATGCGCGGCGCCTTCTTTATCACCGGATCGCATATAGTTATCAATTGCGTCGAGATAGGCCCTGCGGGCTTTGGACAGGTCTCCTCTTTCACAAAGTACTTCAGCTTTAAGGAAACACACTTTATTTTGAATTTTATATAGCTTGAGCTTTGCGCTCAGTTCCTTTGCCTGGTCCAGAAACAGGTCTGCACTATCCAGGTCACTTTTTATTTCTCCCGGTTTATACAGGTAGTAGCTGCCAAGTTTTACTAATATTTTAAGGCGTACGCTATCGGCATTGGTCTTTTTCAGATCGGATAGAAATTGATGAGTGGAATCGGCTAATAATATGGCGTGAGCCCTCGCATTTAAATAGGGCGTAAATAGTAATATAATGGTGGTAAATAGCTTTCTCATAAATAGTCTATTTGCAAATATTTCGGCAAAAAATATCGCCGGAGGTAACTATATTTTTTGATCGCGCCGGCGCTGTTCCGGGCTTTTAAAATTCGAATATAGCCATTTAAAAAGTTTTTGAGAATCGTTTCGCGTTCATTTTTACCGACTTAACTGATTGGTATCTCAATTGATTAAGTCAGGCAAATGGTATTCTGCAACACATTCTTCTAAAAACAGCACCGGTTTTGAACGAAATACCGCTTGCTCGTCGTGAAATATCCTGATGTCCTGAAATATCATGACGAATTGCTTGTTGTAAGAATGCAAAAGTTTCTGTTAATCAATTAATTGCATTAATGGCATAACGATTGGTACGTGGCTTGGGAATGCCTGTGATTAATCATTTAAAAGTTGTAGCCCCTTTTTTATTATGCACGACACTCTTTTTAAATATATCGAAGCCAAAGCCGGGGAAAATTTAACGGACATTGAAAAAAACGTTATTACAACGGCGTTCAACCGGAAGCGTATGCGCAAAAGGCAATACTTTCTCCATGAGGGTGATATTTGCAAGTACGTTGGTTTTATTGTCAAAGGATCCGCGCGCATGTTTTCGGTCGACCAGAAAGGGAATGAGCATATCATGCGTTTCGGGCTGGAAGGTTGGTGGATGAGCGACCAGGAGAGTTTTATCAATCTAACGCCTTCACCCTATTATGTAGAAATGCTGGAAGATTCCGAGCTTCTCGTCATTACGTACGCAGGTTTGCTTGAGCTCAAAAGTAAAAGCCGGTGCTTTAACACGATGCTTGACGTTATCTATAAATTCCAAACGATTGCAATTCAAAAACGAATAGGTGCCGCAATTGGCATGTCCGCTGAAGAAAGGTACTTTGATTTATCGCGTACCTATCCCCAATTTCTTGAGCGTTTTCCTATGAATATGATTGCGTCCTATTTAGGCCTGTCTCCGGAAACACTCAGCAGAGTCCGTAAGAACGTAGTGCATAAGTAAGACATAATTAGCGGGTTACATGGAGTTGGATTGACATTTGTCAATCCAATTTTCTGCCATTAATCAATTTTCAATTCGACGCAGGTCCGCAATTTTATTGCAAACAAAAACCAAAATTTAAATATGAAAAAGCACAGTAATCCAAACAAGGGAAAGGATGGCAATGGCTATGATTTTATTGTGGTTGGTGGAGGATCAGCAGGGGCTGTCGTCGCCAGCCGTTTAACAGAAGATGCGGATGTCAGCGTTTTGCTGGTTGAGGCGGGTCCTGTTTTTAACCAGGGCAATTATCCCGAAATCCTGGCGAAAAGTGACATTGTCGCCGCCAATTTTGATCCGAATTATGAATGGGGCTATCAAACACAACCAGGTTATACCGGCCGTTCAATTCGTGCGCTTCGCGGAAAGGTACTTGGGGGCAGTTCCGCGATAAACGGGGCAGCTGCCGTTCGTGCACTTCCGGTTGATTTTAAGCGTTGGGCGGCTGAAGGTATACAGGGCTGGAGTTGGGAGGAAGTATTCCCATATTATTTAAAAATGGAAACCTCCAATATCCCGGACAAAAAATGGCATGGTCATTCCGGGCCGTTCCCGATCACTCAGCTTTCGAAGGATGACCTCAGCCCCTTGCAACAGGCATTTATCAATGCGTCAGTAGAAAATGGTTTTAAAGAAATAGCTGACTTCAACGCCGGAGAACAGCATGGAGTAGGCGCTTTTCCCATGAATATCGTAAATGGCATTCGTATGAATACCGGGATGACCTATTTGAATGACCAGGTGCGCGAACGTCCGAACCTAACCATTATTGGCAATGCTATGACTGACAAGGTGCTTTTCGATGGTGCCAGGGCTTATGGTGTTCAGCTCTCGGATGGAAGGACATTTAATGCCGGTGAAGTTATTCTCTCTGCAGGTACTTACGGCACCGCTGCCATTTTGCTGCGCTCAGGCATTGGCCCGAAACAACAACTTGACGCACTGGATATCCCCGTTATAGCCGACTTGCCGGTGGGTGAAAATCTGATCGATCATCCGTTCTATTATAATGCCTACGCCGTCAATCCCGAGACCATTGGCCGCCAAACACCGGTCATTGCTGCAAAAGTATGGACGAAATCTTCAGATGCCGGAGAAGATGAATTAGACCTGCATATTACAGTTACTCATCTGTTTCCGCCCGATCAAAGCCCTACCCATGCTGGTTTCGTTTTTTCGGTGGCCGTCACCAACCCGAAATCGAGAGGGACATTGAAGCTGGCATCAAGAGATCCGCTTGCAGCGCCGCTAATAGATTTGAATTTCCTGGCGCTGGAAGAGGACCGTAAACGCATGTTGGAAGGAGCCAAATTGGCCCGAAAAATCTCGACCTCGGCACAATTTAATAATATGATCGTGAAGGAATTGAATCCATGGGAGGCAAAGACTGACGAAGACGTTATGGCATCGATAAAAAATACAGTTGAAAGCTATGGCCACCCATTAGCCACTGCGCTGATGGGGCCGGAAGGCGGCAAAATGGCTGTGGTAAATTTTCATGGCTCGGTGTACAAGGTGGATGGCCTGAGGGTGGTTGATGCGTCTATATTTCCTGACGCGGTTTCTGCTGCCCCCAACCCCACAGTTATCATGCTTGCCGAGAAAATTGCAGATGAGATCAAGAAGGGTGACTAAAAGTGAGCGCTGCTTTTGCCCGGAAACCAACCGGATCGGTTCCTTTGGATCATGCCACAACTGTAAAGCCTCAGCCGTATTGGTTGAGGCTTTTTTTAGCATTTTTTTAGAATATTGTCTGATTTAGAACTGGTTATTAAAATAATTTACCAGGAATGAGACGCCGTTATGGCCACATTTGACCGAAAACGTGAACAATTGAAGCCCAATGACATAAAATAGACAATGTGAGCGTTAATTGACCTTGAATTTCCAAAAAAAGTTTAAATTTGAGAATCACATTCTAAATCACATTGCCCTAATGTATGGAGTTTTTCAAAAATACATGAATTGCAAGATCAAACTGTCTCCGGAACAGTCCGACTGGATAAAGTCGCTAAGCGTTGTAAAAAAACTCCGTAGACATCAATATTTACTCCAGGAAGGGGATATTTGCACACATCACGCTTTCGTATCAAAAGGTTGCTTGAGAAGTTATTCTGTAGATTGCTACGGTAAGGAGCATATCGTTAAGTTCGCTGCAGAACACTGGTGGATTGCAGATCGTGATAGCTTATTGTCGGGAGAACCGGCAAAACTAAATATTGACGCTGTGGAAGAGAGTGAAGCCGTGTTGCTTTCGAAACAGAATTTTGACTTGATTTGCCAAAAAATACCTGCTTTCAATGACATGGTTAATAATCTTTTGCAGAGTGCATATAATGCATCGCAAAACCGAGTACTTGCAAATATCAGTTTATCAGCATGTGAAAAGTATGAATACTTTCTTCAACGCTATCCGGATTTAGCATTAAGGATTCCCCAAAGTATGATTGCGTCCTATTTAGGTATTTCACCTGAGACACTCAGCCGCGCCCGCAACCAAACTAATGCCCAGGTAATAAAAGATATCTGACTTTATTACCGACGGGCTCTACAATCCCTTTTATAATTACGCTTGATATTTGTCAACTCTTTTTTTGACTTATATCAAACTCTTTTCTTGACTTATATCAAAGGTGAAAAGACTTGACATTTTTAGTTTTGGTTTATAAAATTAAATATCATGAGCACCGAAACTACCTCTAAAAACGAGCAACTGGTCCGTAAAGTATACCAGGCCGCTGAAGAACAAAAAATCCAGGAATTCGTAGACCTATTCACCGACGATGGCGTATTTTTTGATGCATCGGTCGGCAAAGAATACCGTGGCGCAGAGATTGGACGTACCGTTGAAATTTATGCTAAGGCTTTCCCGGACATGCACCGCGAGCTCTATAAATTCTATGAATCCGGAGATGACATAATGGTCGAATTATCTTTAAATGGTACCCACAAAGGCCCTCTTACACTTGCGTTCGGAACAATACCGGCAACCGGAAAAAAGATGAGTGCTCCCTGCGGTGATTTTTTTCATATTGAAAACGGTAAAATAAAAATATTTCATTGCTACCCATCCGGAACAGTTTTGTTAGAGCAGTTAGGTGTGTTGGAAAACCTGTCGGCAGTAATTCAAAAATAAATCATCAGGAAGCTGGCCGGTCATTTTACAGAAGCCAACAACTTCCTGCGAAGTTCAAACTGAGACCTAAGTCTATGAAAAACGATTTCGACCCGATTTACTACGCGGTTATTTTAGTGCCCACTGAGTCACGGGAACTGAACAAAGAAGTGGTCGCAAAACATGCGGAGCATCTTAGGGAGCTTGATGCCGATGGAAAACTGGTGCTTGCCGGGCCTTTTACCGATCATCCTACCGGCATGCTGATCTTGCGTGGTGAAAATAAAGATGAAATCAAATCGATCGTAGATGAAGATCCCCCTTGTTCAGGGAGGTTTCAGAACCTACGAGATCAGAACCTGGCTGATGGCAAACCGGACAAATAATTATCTTCCTTAACGCACCCCAAAAAGAATATATATGAGCAATAAACCTATAAAAATCGGATATAGTTTGTCACTAAGTGGCATTTTGGCGGCCAACGGCAAGACAGCATTGTTAGCCCACAAACTTTGGGAAGAAAACATTAACAATAGAGGGGGGCTGCTTGGGCGGCCGGTTCAGTTAGTCTGCATTGACGATCAAACAAATCCGAGTTTGGTTCCGGACATTTATCAAAAGTTACTCAACGAAGAAAAGACAGACTTAATCATAGGTGGTTATGGCGATAATTCTATTAAGCCAGCCATGCCGTTGGTCATGGAACATAACCGATTCTTCGTTGGGCTTATGGGATTGGCTGTTAATCAGGAATTCAACTATGAGAATTACTTTGTATTGATCCCTACCGGACTTAATCCTGGAACTGCACTTACAGAAGGCTTTTTTGCCGTGGCTGCAAAGCAACATCCAAAACCGGAAACTGTGGCGATACTTCGTGCAGATGCACCTTTCTCCAAAAGCCCGGTACAAGGCGCTAAGGATAATTCCGCTAAATATGGAATGAAGGTTGTCTTTGAAGAAAGCTATCCGTTATCCACAACTGATTTTTCCCCTTACATCCGCAAGGTTCAGGAAACAGAAGCCGACATCCTATTTATGTGTTCTTATGTAGGAGATTCGGTTGGACTTGTCCGGGCTATTGACAAGGAAGGCCTACAGGCCAAAGTGGTGGGCGGTGCTATGATTGGCCCTCAAAATGGATCGGTAAAAACCGAACTTGGCCCACTTTTAAATGGACTGGTCAATTATGAATACTGGTTACCGGTTGAGAAGCTAATGTACCCAGGAGTGCAGGAAATGATTGAAAAATACCAGGCCAGGGCGCAGCAGGAAGGAACCGATCCTCTTGGTTACTATGTTGCTCCGATGGCGTATGCACAAATGCAAATTTTAGAACAGGCAGTAACAGACACACAAAGCCTTGATGACAGTAAGCTTGCAGCATATACCAGGGATGCTGTATTTCATACGGTTGTCGGCGATATCAAATTTGGGAAAGGTGGCGGATGGACAGAGCCTCGTGTGCTAACGGTGCAATATCAACATCTAACAGACAATTCAGTTGCGCAATTCAAAAACGCAAAGACCCAGGTGGTACTGGTGCCGGAGGCGCTTTCGTCCGGTAAGCTTATCTATCCGTACATAAACGCAAAAAATGGAACGGCATAATAGCGGTCAAAATGGTTTAAGAATAGTGTTGAAAATGAATTCAATTAGCCGGCATAAACGATTTGACTTACTATTGGGGGTAAATTTTATTTTGCTAAGAAATTGGTAGTTGGTTGATTGTTATCAATGATTTTATTTAACAATTATCGTCGTTCCATTTTGAACAGCGAAGTGCCAATGCTTTAGAAAATTAAAAACAAATATAATTTCACGATTATGAAAAAGATAATAACATTTGTGTACGCCATTTCAATCTCAATAGCGGGATTTGCGCAAAACACTTATACTCTTGACAAGTACCACGCCAGGCTTACGTTTACCGCATTGCACGATGGCATTTCATACATAGATGGAATCTTCAAAATATTTGATGCAACATTAGTTTCGTCCAAAGAAGATTTTAGCGATGCAGAAATTGAAATGAATGCGGATGCAAATTCCCTGTCCACAGAGGTAGCACCGAGGGATGAGGATTTGCGTGATAACTATCTTGAAACACAGAAATATCCAACACTTAGTTTCAAAAGTACTTCTTTTACAAAAGTAAGGGGCAATAAATACACACTCAAAGGCCTGATTACAATTCATGGAGTTACTAAACCAATAGAGTTTGATGTTGTATTCAATGGGAAGGGGCAAAACACACACACGCACAAATATTCATATGGCTTTACCATCACAGGAAAACTGAACAGAGCCGATTTCAATATCGGTGGAGACCCAATTCTAAACGGAATTGGTTACGAGATAGAACTCAAAGCAAACGTTGAATTTCTTATCAGCTGATTATTGATAAACAGCCCCATCAACTGAGTGCAGCTAGCCAATTCGATATTGACCTCCATCCACAACAAGCGCCTCGCCGGTAACAAATGATGCATCATCACTTGTCAGGAACAAAACCGCCCCGGTAATATCACCAGGTTCGGCAAGGCGTTTAATAGCCTGTTGTTCCCAGGTAGCGCGTTTCATTTCATCTGATTGAGATGCTGTTGCTTGTGTGTTTACAAGACCGGGCAGGACCGCATTGGCGGTGATATTATCACTTGCAACATCGTTGGCGAGACCTCTCATAAAGCCGATAATGCCCATTTTAGTCGTGATATAATGGCTCATGCCGGGAATTGATAAACCAACCATATTGGACGATATACCAATAAACCGTCCCCATTTCTTTTTTCGCATGTTCGGCAAGAAAGCTTTAACGCTTAAAAAATGCGATTCGAGGTTTGTCGTGATGGTTTTTCGCCATGTTGCCAGGTCCAATTGGTCAATAGGCAGGTTAGGAAAATAACCCGCATTGTTTACAACAATATCTACGCCGCCCAAATCCCCGGTTTTGAGGGCCAATGATTGCCAGTCATTCTCTTTTGTCACATCCAATTGATATCCGGAAGCTGTGGGGCCGATTATTTTTAATGTCTCCTGCGGTACGAGGATATCCGTCGCAATCACATACGCCCCACGTTCAGCCAATGCTACAGCAATGGCCTGGCCAATACCTTGAGCAGCACCAGTTACCAGCGCAACTTTTCCTTCATGTGTTTTAAATGATGTTTTCATTTGCTATTAATTTAACGACATCTGTCACCAAATAATTTAATGATCGATTCTACCGGATACATCCTCAAACCACAAATGCCTCGGTATTGGGAAAGTTTTGGTATGTTGCAGTCCCGCTGACACGAAAAGAGGCTGCAGTTGCGAAAGTATCCTCCATAAATTGAATATAGGTGACTTTACCGTCCTTTACTTTCGACAAGATGGCAAAAGGTGAATCAACAATCTGGCTCAGCACCCTGGAACGATATTTGAAAGATCCAAATATGGCGACGCGCTCATCTGATCCGAAAATTTCTGCAGGGTTAAATTCGAGCATTTCCCAACATTCCAGGATCTTTGCAAAATTGTCTACTACGCCCGATACGCCCAGGTTTGTGCCGCACCAGGGCATGATCTTTTTAAGTTCCGGATTGTTAGCATTTAGCGAGACATAAATGGCGTCTTCTGCCACTAAGGATCGCATTACGTTTGGATCGGCAATATTTGTCAAAAGTTTGATGATCGTGTCAATGGGTGTCATGTCTATCGTTTCCATAATTACTTTTTTAATTATTAATAGTCTGTTGTTTTTGGTAGAGTTTTCATTTGCTATTAATCTTAACTGTATCAAACCTTGGGAACAGTTCCAGCGCGTTACAGCCGAAAACCTGTTTTTTTTCCTCAGCGGACAAGTCAGGGTTGCTTTTTATTCTTAGCTTTCCTTTTACAGCCAAATCATTCCGCACGTAGGGGAAATCCGTTCCGAATACTACTTTATCCATACCTGCTATGTGGCGAAGGTGATTTAACACCGGATCTGTCCAGGCCAGCGCTGTGTCCCAATAAAGCCGCCGGAAAGTGTCAGCCGATGTCCCCGTTACTGAACTATCGCCCATTATTTTCATTTCGTCTACTATGGCAAACCTTCCGGCCAGGTAGGGAGCTGTTCCACCCGCGTGTGAGAAAACGTATTTAACGTCGGGCGTTTCTGCAAAAGTCCCGCCATAGTGCAGCTGTGCGATTGCCCTTGTGGTATCACCCGGAAAATCAATAAGGTTGTCCGTAATTCCGAGTGCATGCGCTGCCGTATCAGGCGAAGCATTAGGATGGATAAAGACAGTCGCTTTTCGGCGCTGCAATTCATTGAACAAGGGCTTCATGCGCTGGTCGCCCAGGTAAATGCCCTGCGCGTTGGTAAAAAGCACCACGCCGTCCAGTTTTAGCACATCAAGCGCATAGCTGACTTCCTCCATTGCATCATCTATATTAGGCATAGGAACGCTTGCTAAAGCGCCAAAACGCTGTGGATATTTTGAAACAAGCATAGCCGCAAAATCATTGCATTTCCTTGCAAGTTTCTTTGAAGCGATCCTGTCATGTAATTCTATTCCAGGTGTGCTGATGGATGTAACCGCAATATCTATTTCTAATTCATCCATGAACGCTAAAGAGGCCCCGATGGACCAAACCTGTGGTTTCAGGCCGCCAACGGGGTTAGCTTTTTCATTTGTTGCCTCGAAGAAAAATTCCGGCAACATATGATGATGTGTATCAATGGTTAAAGGCATGCTCGTCAGATTAAAGGTCGTGTACAAAATCGCAGGACTGCAATTTTGTACACGATCTATTCAATTACTAAATAGGGTACTGTCCTGGTGTGCTTCGTGAATTGATCCATATCAGATCAGTGAAATCCTCAATGCTGTGTGGACCTGTCCGCCCCCAGCCGCTGTCTTTGACACCACCCAAAGCTGCCTGGGTTTCCTCGTTTATGGTAGGGGTATTCACGTTAACCACCCCATGTAATATCTGCGGGGCCAATTCAAAGCCCCTGTAAGTATCCTTTGTATAGATTGACGAAACCAAACCGTAGGATACGCGGTTGGCCACTGCTAAGGCTTCTTCGACCGTATCGACCGGTTCAACGATAACTACAGGACCGAATGTCTCATCATTGGATACAGCAGCATCGTAAGGAACATCTGTCAGAATCGTTGGATGATAGATCAGGCCTTCGTGGAAACCGCCTGCTTGTACTTTCGCTCCCTTGCTTATCGCTTCCTTCACGCGCTTATCAACCATTTCGACTGCGCCCTGGCTGATAAGCGGGCCGATGATGGTTTTATGATCTTCGGGATCACCGAAAGGTAAAGAATTGGCCCGCGCAATAAATTTTTCAAGGAACTCATTATATATCTTCCTTTGAATAATTATTTTCCGGGTATTCATACAAAACTGGCCCTGGTGAAAGAAGGAGCCAAAAGTTGCGGCCTTGACAACATGGTCTACGTCTACGTCATCCAATATGATCATGGGATTATAGCCTCCTAATTCCAATACCGTTCTTTTTAAGGTTTTACCGGCTCGCTCAGCGATGTACCGTGCCGTATTTACACCGCCGATCAGGTTGACCAGCCGTACATGCGGATTTTCAAATATCTCATCCGACATTGGTCCCGCTTCGCCGGGTGCATGTGTTACAATGTTTATAACTCCCGGTGGGAATCCTGCTTCTTCGGCAATTTCAGCAATCAAAAGGCCTGCTGCAACAGGGGCGTACTCGGATGGTTTAACAACAACAGTATTGCCCGCAACTATGGGAGAAATTACGGTACGCCAGGAAAGTATAACAGCCCCATTCCAGGGGGTAAGGCTTGCGATGACGCCGAGGGGCCTCCGAAGATTCATCGAGAATGACCCCGTTATATCGGTTTGCAAAACCTCTCCTTTAAGCTGGTATGCCCAGCCTGCTGCCGCCTCCAGGGTTTGAATAAGCCCATTCAACTGTGACAATGCAAATAAAATGGTGCTTCCCGTTTCCTTCGCCAGGATTTTACTAATTTCTGTTTTTCTTCTCTTGATGATCGCCTGTACTTTAAGCAGCAATTCAACTCTTTGAGCGGGCGTAGTGGCGGCCCAGGCCGGG
>Ga0206864_1113_pt1 | contig 27409 bp, 19 predicted proteins | sample Alteio_BWOrgCont_42_FD_152632 | JGI IMG/M metagenome (GOLD analysis project Ga0206864, IMG submission 152632) | Enriched cells from forest soil in Barre Woods Harvard Forest LTER site, Petersham, Massachusetts, United States -... | ecosystem: Environmental > Terrestrial > Soil > Temperate forest >...
CATTAAGGGATACCTTTGTATTTAATTATGCTCAACAAAATGGCGCCCAATTCAACAAAAAAGTTTTATGATGATCTCTCCGCAGATTACCATCTTAATTTTGGCGACTGGGACGAAGCCATTGCAAACCAGGCCAAAGTTTTGGACAAGATCATCCGGAAATATGCAGGCGGTACACCAAAAACAGTATTGGATTGCGCCTGTGGCATTGGCACCCAGGCCATTGGTTTAGCACAAACCGGCTACACGGTTACGGCCTCGGATTTAAGCCCGCTATCCCTAATAAGAGCCGGTGTTGAAGCAAACAAAAGAAATGTTATTATAAATTTTAAAGTCGCCGATTTTCTTCAGCTCGAAAGGCAGATAGAAGGCACATTCGATGTGGTAATATGCTGCGACAACCCATTACCGCATTTGTTAAGCGAAGACAAGCTGCAATTGGCAGCAAAAAACATCTGGTCCAAAATGAATCCCGGTGGACTATTTATCACCAGCATCAGGGACTACGACGAAATATTAAAAGATAAGCCCCTCAGTACCTACCCTATCGTCGTTGAGACAAACGGCGCCAAAACATTCACTTTTCAAACATGGGACTGGCTCGAGAATAATATTTACACCCTTAATCACTACGTCGTAACAGGCGTCCCAAACAATTTTTCTACCAGCCTACGAAAAGCAACCTACCGGGCATACCGCCGCGACCAAATTGATACGGTTTTTAAACAACAAGGATACACCGGTCTCAAATGGCTGATGCCCGCCGAATCAAAATATTTCCAGCCAATATTGCTCGCCTTTAAGGCATAAATGTTTTTCATCGGCCTGCAACGTAAGTTATCTTAATCGAAACATCACTCCCACATTCTCCCGATAGCTATCAGCACCGACCACTTTACTTCCGGACTTTCGGACTTCCTACCTAATCTCTAATTAACTAATCTCTAATCTCCAATCTCCGCTCCAATGAATGTGCGTTAAACTCGGGCGCATACATGCATTGTACAGAGGTAATCCCCGTCGAAAAATCCCCCGCCTGTACCACTCTTAACCTGTATTCAAAAACATAGCTCCCTTTATTAAGCTCACTAATAAAAAAGTTGGTTGCCACATCTTTGGTAACCTGGTAATAATACAAGCCGTCCTGGTATTTATAAGTTGATAAAGCATCCACCGGCTCTGTCCCCGCAGGCCGCATGTCTTTTAGCTGTACATATTCAAAATCCCGGTCGGCTGTTAAGTACACAACTACTTTGAGCAGGTCGCCAATTTTAGGCTGATGCGTTGCATCAACTGCGGTCAGCACAGGTCCGGCATCGGTTTGCTTTTGAATAAAATATTTCCGTTCAAGGTGAATATTGGTTTGAGCGGAGGTTATCTTATCCAGATTCTCCAAATACTGCCAGTGCAGCGCCCCCCAGCCGATGGTGCTGCCATGATTGGCGATCTCCACGTTGCCAAGCGAGGGCTTTACCTGTTCATCAAGCCAGCTTGTTTTTAAATAGCCCGTTCCGGCATCGGCCTTCACATCCGGCTTCAGTTCTTCCAGCGCCTTGCCTCCAAGTCTTATCTTCGTGCTGCCGCTGTCGGCCAACAGGTTGCCGCCTTTCAGCAATAAAGCATAACAAGCCGCAGCAGTAGCTTTGGTGGTTTTCCAATCGTTGGTTTGTTTATTCCGCAGCAGCCATATCTTCATTTCCTCAACCGCTTTGGCATTGTCGCCCGCCTCGGTAAATAAATCGATCAGCAGGCTCTGCGTTTCAATCGGCGACTCATACCAAAAATAGCCCAACTGGTTTTTAGCCCAATACATACCCATATCGTCCGATTGCTGCGCCGTTTCCAGCAGCGACCGCTCGATCTGCGCGGTTACCCCCGGCTTACTATACCGCTGCATCGTCAGGGCGATCATTCCCTGCTCATACACGTTGCGGAATTTCCAGGCTTCTTCTGCCCATTTTAAGTAGCCGTCTCTGGCGGCCTCCAACGGTTTACCAAGCGGCTTATCCAAAAAAAAGCTCCGCGTAAACCAGGCATGTATCTCCAGGTCGCCATAAAACCAGTCTGCCTGCTTTTGCTTTTTACGCGCCTTTTCGTCGACACTCAGCTGATCATCGAGGTAGCCGATGGCGTTACTGGCTATTTGGCCAAACTCCGCATTATCCTTCCCGATACCGAGGTGCAGCAGTTCGCCCATCCCTTCGGCGATATGCTGGGTAATATAGCGGTCGGGGTATTCACCACCGAACCAGGTAAAGCCGCCGCCGGGCAGTTGCCGTTTCTGTAGTTTGTCGAGGTTTAGCTGCAATTCGTTGCTCATGTGGTTCAGGTCGAACAGCAGCGCAATGCGTTTCTTTTGTTCCGTTTCATTTTCCGCATCCCGCAGCCAGGGCGTCTCCTCGATCAGGGTCGACTTCAGTTCCTGGTTTTTCTCCAGGTTTGATAAAAGCTCCGTGCTGTTTGCAGCTTTCCATTGATCAAATACCTTTTTAATGGCCGGCATTTTGGTCACGATGTTGGTTGCCAAACTATTGGCAAAATAGCGGCTGAATATTTGTTCCGAACACTCATACGGGAACTCCATCATATAAGGCACCGCCTGCACCGCATACCAGGCCGGGTTAGCGGTATATTCCAATGTGAGCGTTTTATTCTTCAGCGTCTTGCTATTTTGGTTGACCAGCTTATCGAACGTAAAATCGCGCGTTTGACCGGGCCGTACCATCATCGGCATGGATTCGGTTACCAGCATACGGTTCGGTAAAACCGGCAGCGTATTTTCCTCGCCATCGCTGAATGTGCCGGCATCAGCGGTAAGTTTATAATCCAAAGCATCCAAACCGGCTGGGATAGCCAGTTTAAAGGATATCGCCTTGTTCGTATTCCCGGCCACGTCAAAATCCTGCGCGGCATCGCCCGCATTCACCAGCAGTTTCACCGGCTGCATGTTGACGGCATTAAACAGCCGAAGCTGCACTTTTCCTTTCAAGGCGCCGGCGGTTAAGTTAGCAAGCCGCGCCGAAATGGTAATAGTATCACCCTCCCGCAAAAACCGCGGCGTATTGGCGCTGATGCTCAATTCCTTTTGGGTGACTATTTCACGTTCAATATAGCCGGTTGCCAGATCTTTGGTATGCGCCAATGCCCTGAAACGCCAGCGGGTAAGGGCTTCTGGAATGGTGAAGTCGATGAGGATCTGGCCATTTTCGTCGGTATGAAGCTGGGGATAGAAGAAGGCGGTTTCATTGAAGTTGGTGCGAAGAGGGACAACAGTCCCTATCACGACAGAGGGATCAATTCTTTTTTCAAATGTGCTCGCCATATTCGAATATTGGCTCTTGAAAGTCAATTCTTCAGCTTTTTTTTCCAATGTTCGGTGGAAACTTGGAGCAGAAAGTACCTTGGCATCCGCCTTAACCACCGGTGCGACAAACATCGTATTTTTTACGTCTGCATTACCCACAGGCTCATCCACTACTACAACGGCATTTTTATCGCCCGCCATAGATTTCTGGCCGGGATCAGCCACTTTCAGGCGATTATCTCTTTCCACGAGCATAACAGTCAACGCGTTGCCTGGTTTCGCCTTAATTTCTTTTGTAAGGCTACGCGCCTTTTTAAAAATCAATATGCTGTTTAAAGGCACTTTTATCCTGAAATAACCCAAGGAATTCGACAAGGTGCTAATACCTGTACCTTTTATGGTAATCCTTACGCCGGAAATTGCCCAACCATAACTTTTTGAAATTACCCTTCCGCTCACATCATATCCCCTGGGTATCAAAGCAGCATTCTTAAAATACCGGTCAGCGATTTTTTTATTAGCCGAGGCAGTCTTCAATCGGTCATCGGCGCCATCAAGGAAATCCTGGTATGCCGAATTGTCGCCGCCGTAATAGTCATAGCCAAACATATTTAGTTGCTCATAGTGCCGTTCGAGTATATCTTCATATTCCCTGTTCACCCCGAACGCCTCGGTCTCTTCAGATTTTACGAACTCATCGTTGGCCCACATAAAATAATCGGGAAAGTAACGACCTTCGTGAAAGTTGGCAGGCCAAAATTGTTTGGGCGCAATATCATCGAGTGACGCGTCATAAAGGCCGGCGAGCAGCTCCGCCGGAATTTGTTCACCACGGTCGGCCGTGATTTGTATTTTCCATTGCTCATTTTCACCGGGATGGAGCTTATCCCTGAAAGTAAGGAGCTTGATATTGAGCTTTTTCTGCGTTTCTATTATGTTGACCCTTTGATAATCGTGATAGATGCGGTTATCGTTCACCATCAAAAATTGCACCCGTAAAGATCCTTTGTTGCCTGCCGGAACAGGAACATCGATAACGCGTTGATTTCCTCCGTTTAAATTTATCCACGCAGATTGAACCAGGGTTTGTCCGTCGTAGGTTTCCATTAACACCTTGGCTGGCCTGTTAATTCCGACCAAAAACCGGGCATTTTCGCCTGGCTTTACGGTTGTAGCCAGCGGAACAAGCCAATCATCCATCTTTTCAGGTTTTTGCGCTTCAGAAACCAGCGTTATGTATTGTGTAAATGAGGTGGTATCGCCCTTTTCATCTTTCCCTTTAAATACAATTTTGTATATACCTCCCGGTTGCTTTTTTAGAGCGCTTAAGTCAAGCGAGCTTGCTGCCGTATCATTCGTTTGAATTCGCAACGCCGCAACCGTATCCAACGTTTGCCAGTTGGGTGGATCGTCTTCTTTTTTCCAGGCATACCCTGGGAATGATGTTTCGAATTCATTCTTCCCCATAATAAACTCATCGGGATTATCCCAAAGGCGGTTTTTAGATACCCGCCCCGGCGATTTTAGCGCAATTATGCTTACCCTTATTTCGCCCTTTTCCAGTTGTCCATTTAAGTTGTTAAGGCGGATCGGCGAACTGACACTATCTGCAGACATTATTTTTGGTGGAACACTGGCGATGATCTCCACAGGGTTGTTGCCGACTTTGACCATTGTGCTGGCCGTCTGTGTTTCACCGCTTTCATCGGTGACATCGGCGCCTATCGTATAATTGTAAACGTCATTCGCTATTCCAATACTGTCGGGCATTGCCTTAAAGTCTATCTCAAATTCACCCTGGGCGCTCGTGTTGATCGTATCGGTCTTAATTTCCTGCGTCTCCCCCCACAAGGCAACATTATTAAATAACATATAGTTATAGAAACGCTGCCTCCGTTCGCGGGTAATGTGGTAGGCTACACGAGCGTTTGAAAGACCATAGCCGGAAAATGCCGTAACCTTGCCCTTCAATTTTACGATATCATTAACGCGAAAATTTTGGGTGACCGGTAAAAACACCGCCTGGAAAGTCGGCCTCTTGTATTCCTCGACACTAATACCAATCTGTCCGTTTTCCGTAATTAAGTGTACCTCCCCGTTGGTAATATTTTCGGGGATTACGAACGAACCCTGGGCGGAGCCAAATTCGTTTGTTTGCAGATCAAGCGACTTAACAGCCTTATAGTTGTTATCCTTTAGGGTAACGGTGATCGGCGTTTGCGGCAATATGGTACTTTTGCCATTATCAACAGTAATTTGCAGCGCCTTAAAATAGATTGTTTGACCCGGGCGATAAAGCTGCCGGTCGGTAAATAAAATTGTTTCTGCCCTGGAGTTATTATAGACATTCGTTTGCACAAGTCCATAAAAATTGTTTTGATTATCCTTGTAGGTGTCGGATCCCTTTGTGCAAACTACAATGTACTGTTGGCGGTCGGATACCTTAAATAAGCATTTCCCGTTGGCGTCCGACACCCTGCCTGCAACCTTTACCCTGGTCCATTTGTTATGCTTGTCTGATTCAAATTTATAAAGATCAACGTGCACACTATCCAGGGGCGCGCCCGTTTCCCTGTCCATTACCCTGATTTCAGTTTGCCCTCCCGGGATTACCCTTGACGAGTAAGCCAGGTGCGTTACCATAAATATGGATAGCCCCTTAAGTTCCAACGCATTTGAAGAAGCATCTTTTACCAGCATTACGTACGTGCCAATGCCAAGGGGCGCAATCTTAAACTCGGCGCTGTGTTGCCTCAGATCACTGATCCCCGGCAGAGTTAATGCTTGCCGCTGCACCGGCTCCATCGATTTTAACAGCTTAATTGCGTTTGATGGTTCGATAAACGATTCCTCATATCCATTTTGGTCGGTTGTTAACTTTTTAGCTTGTTCGTTCGTGAGGCAGTAAACCGAAATGATCGCCTTTTTTATATTCCGGTATTTCAGTAATGCCAATATCGGTTTGTTCGGCATGTTTACATTTTCCACCGCTGCCGACAGCTCTTTCTCCTGCAATTGCTTGATCAGTATTGCGGCATTTTTGCCGCCCAAACTGTTAGGCCACGCGTTAACCGCTTTTTTGAGTAAATTATAGGCAGTAACAAGGCTGTCCTTCTTCTGGTAAAATTGCCCCTCCAGCACCGTGGCCTCGCTGCTGACGGGTTTTGAGGCGAAGGTTTTCTCCACGTGGCTTAAGGCCACCAAATACAAAGAATCCTTATGTTCGGCGGCCGACTTATCATAAACAAACTTCAGCCGCTGCATATCCAGGTCGGCCAATGCCTCTTCATTCGGTTGCTCCAGGTGGAAAAGCGTGGCCTGCTGCAGGTATTTTATGGCCTTGAAAGCAATCGACGCGGTATCCGCCGTTTTCACCGTCAATCCCCCAAACGTCCGGCTATCGCTGAAAAACCTCGGGTCATTTACCGAGAATGGCAGCCGTGATCTGTTAATCGACGCCTCATCCCCGAGAAAAAAATCAAAAGCACGCTGTGCCAGCAGGTCGTACAATGTGGGGCGTAGGTACCGCGTCGTGCTATCCCCTTCAAGCACACCGTCAAGCACTCCAACCGGCGTTTGTTGTTCCTTCGCGGCGTCAGAAAGGGAAAGTTCATACAACCGGCTGGTCGCATTGATCACCGTTTGCAGGTCCCATTTTGTTATATCGGTGTCCGGTTTTAGGAGCCTGGTGCGCTGGTTAAATTTCCATCGATTTTCCTCATAATATTTCCAGTACGTTTCGGCCAGCAGCGATTGCAATACCGGTTTAACCGGGTAAACGGCCCCGCCGATATCAGTTTTTAGCCGGGCGATGATCGCGTTTAATGCGTCTTCTTCCAAATAGGATTGAAAAGTCATGCGGTAAATCGTCGCCCTGATCTGCTGCGGAGCATTTTTGTTTTTACGGGCAAGTTCGTCCAGTTTTTCTACTTCCGTCAGCGCCGATTTCGGAAGACCGATATTAGCAAAGGAATCGATACGGAAACTGATGGCATTGTAATTCCCTTGTGCCTGGGCACCGTAAAAACAAAACACAAGGACTGCAACAAGCAGGCATTTTTTGAAAGACGAAAAGGCTGCGTTCATAATTGTTCAGGTAAAATGGTTAAACAATAACGTTCATTTCTTCAAAACCTTATAATTTTTAACCATTGGATGCAGACATTGATAAGATTCCATAAAAGTGTAAAAAATAATGCTTTTGCCCGCTCAATTCACACGTAATTAACGCATTAAGCCCGCCAACAAATATTCGTGACGTAACACTACGAGTAAGCTAAGCTTACACTGAGAGTAATCTTACGAAAACCCGATTTCTTTTTTCCATAAACGCACCCCATATTTACATGGGATTCCGGAATGCTTTAATAAAAAGCACGCCTATTCGCGAAGTCAGGGATCTGTATCCCGATAGCTATCAGGAAGTCAAATCCCTACCTGGTTGAATCAGGAATGGTAAAAGATGTTTTATAATTCGTTCTTTGACATATGTAGTGTTCGTCAGAAATAGTATTTGTTGTGCAATGAGAAAAGCACATCATCACGGTTAATTAGTTGTCCGTGATTGGTAAAAGGACAAAACTTCTGCGGCCTCCGTGCCCCCTCCGTGATTTCCGCGGTAAAAAATAGCTATTTGTACCATCGCCTGTAAATGTGAGCATCAATTTGGCGAAGGAGCCACTAGTAACCACAAGCAAATCACCATCAACCACAAGCAGAACACCATCAATAATGGGCTGTTTTTCTTCGGAAAATAATTGCAAATGGCTGATAATTAGTTCATTGAAATACTGAATGATAAAGAAGAATGTTTTTTTACCGTCATTTAATGCTTTTTTCTTTCGCCTTTGTTGGTGTTATCACCAATAAAGCCTCTCCGTACCACTATCGAAGCGAGACTGGCGTTATTTGAGCGAGGCGTCAAAATCGGTGAAATCAAAATAAAATCGGTGAAATCACTAAAAATCAATAAAAATCCGAAATTCGCCAAAAGCAATCCACCCCATGCTCCAGATACAGGAAAACGTTTCGCTAAAAAACTTCAACACCTTCGGCGTGGATGCGAGCGCGCGCTATTTCGTGGAGATCAGCCACCCGGACGAACTTACCGAGTTATTCCTTGATCCGCAATGGAAAACCGGCAAAACACTAATATTGGGCGGGGGCAGTAATATGTTGCTGGTTGATGATTTCGACGGGCTTGTTATCCGGATCAATATCCGCGGTATAGAGCACCGCATCAGCCATAACGACGTGTTTGTGGAGGCCGGCGCCGGCGAGGTTTGGAACGATTTGGTAAATTACTGTGTGGTCCGCGGTTATGCCGGGCTCGAAAACCTGAGCCTCATCCCCGGCTCGGTGGGCGCATCGCCGGTACAAAATATAGGGGCTTATGGCGTGGAGCTGCAGGAGGTATTCCACACTTGCCGGGCCTTTGATGTGGCCACATGTACATTTAAAACATTCAACAAGGAAGACTGCCGTTTCGGCTACCGCGACAGCATTTTTAAAAATGAACTGAAAGATAAATATATCATCACGTCCGTTAAGTTTACTTTGTCACTCATCCCAAAGCTCAACCTAAGCTACGGCGCGATAGAGCAGGAGCTGGCAAACCGCGGCATCAGCGCACCAACAGTCCAAGACGTATCGAAGGTAGTGGCGCATATCCGGGTTTCCAAACTGCCCGATCCCTCAACCATCGGGAACGCAGGCAGCTTTTTCAAAAACCCGGTGATCAGCCCTGAACAATTCAATACTATACAAAGTGCCTTTCCTGGTGTGGTCCATTACCCGGCTGCAAATGGCAATGTAAAGCTGGCGGCCGGATGGCTGATTGAACAATGCGGCTGGAAGGGAAAAGTAGTGGGCCATACCGGCACATGGAAAAACCAGGCGCTCGTTTTGGTGAATCACGGCGGCGCTACCGGCCGGGAAGTGTATCAATTTTCGTCCGAAATTGTAGACAGTGTGTACGCCAAATTCGGTGTCACCCTCCACCGGGAAGTGAATATTATTAGCTAGTTGAATTTAATTAATAGTGCATTTCGACTGCAAAAGCATCATCAATCCTCTTTTCGCTCCCCTAAAAAGTTTCATTAAAAAAAAATTAATTCCGCTTTAATAGCATTATAAATCGATTGATTAACAAGACTTTATATGTCATATTAGTGTAACAATTACACCAACACTGGCCGCTCATTTCAAGCAATTTCCTTAATTATCCCTTGCTCACCAACATTTTTCGGTGGTACTATGTTTGAATACCTGTTAAACATAAAACTTTAACAGACATGACAAAGATTGAGTTTAACACCCTTGTACTGCGCCAGGCGACATCATTGAGATCATACGCCTTGCATTTTACACACGACGCAGACGATGCTAACGACCTTGTCCAGGACACGATGTTGAAGGCGATTACTTACTACAATAAGTTTAAGGAAGGCACAAACCTGAAGGGCTGGTTATATACAATCATGAAGAACACATTCATCAACAACTACCGCCGGTTTATCAAGATGAACACCTTTGTAACCAAAAGCGATGAGATATCCTCGCCCAACCTCGTGTTCAGCGCTACCAAAAACCAGGGCGAAGCCAAGTTTGTAATGGATGATTTGAAGAAAGCTTTGGACAGGCTGCCCGGTGATTACTACATCCCTTTCACCATGTATTTTGAAGGCCACAAATACCACGAAATTGCCGACCATTTAGAAATACCCATAGGCACCGTGAAAACCCGCATCCACGTTGCGCGCAAATTGCTCAAAAAGAGCCTGAAGGCTTATGATAACGGCATTGCGAAACCAGTGTACGCAGAAAATTAACCCCCAGACCCCCTAAAGGGGGAGAAAGAAGGCTTAAATATTTAATAACGGTAAGTGATAAACTTACCGTTATTTTTTTGTCTTCCCACCGTCTAAATGGGAGCTCAATTAACCCCATGTTACGGCTTCATCCGCATCTGCACAGGACAAGACACTTACTGCTTTCCGCTTTGGTCATTCAGCTTTCTGCTCATTCCTCAAATTCCGCAATCGACCTTCCGCATTCCGAAATAGTGCGCATCTCACATCTTCGCTTTCAGCTTTGGTCTTTCCGCTTTCAGCTTCAAAAACCTACCTTTGATAACAAATGGATCACCTACCCACCTATACCCGCTCCCAGCTGGCCTTGCGCAATGGCCAGGACAAACCCGAGGTATGGATAGCCTACCAGGGATTGATCTATGACGTGTCCCAAAGCCGCCTCTGGATGAGGGGCCAGCATTACGAACACTGGGCCGGCCAGGACCTCACCGCCGAACTCGCCGACGCCCCTCACGACGATTGGGTCTTCGAACATTTCGACCCGATTGGGCGGCTGTTGTAATTTTTTGTATAACTTTATACAAGTTCTGTTACTTCCATCACAATTAACCAATTAACACCAGCCTATGGACTCCAATCCTTCAGCCGGGAGATTGCTTTCACTTGATTTCCTGAGGGGATTCATCATGGTATTGCTCGCAGTAGAGTCAACCGGGCTTTACGGTTACCTGTACGATCATTCGATGGGCCGGCCGTCCAACCATTTGTTTATCCAGTTTATCCATCACCCATGGCATGGGCTCCATTTTTGGGACCTGGTGCAACCCGCCTTTATGTTTATGGCCGGCGTAGCACTGGCCTATTCCCTCAACAAACAATGGGCAAATGGCGTTACCTGGGGACAGTCGTTCAAAAAAACGCTTAAGCGATGTGGCTGGCTGTTCTTTTGGGGCGTGCTCGATTATGCGGTTCGGCCGAAAGGTTTGTCGTTTGAGTTGTGGGACGTGCTTACCCAGTTGTCGTTCACCACGCTGGTGGCTTTTTTGATTTTCAGGTGGAGCAACCTGGCGCAGATCGGCGTTTGCATCGGCCTGCTCCTGCTCACCGAGGTGCTTTACCGCTTTACCAACGTTCCCGGCTTTGACCAGCCTTTTACGGACCAGCATAACTTCGGCAACTACGTCGATACATTATTGATGAACAAGATCAATCCCGGTGGATGGGTGGCCATCAACTGCATCCCAACAGCCGCGCATACCATCGCCGGGGCATTGGTGGGCAAGCTGCTCTTAAGCGATAACAAACAAAAACTGCAATACCTCATTGGCTGGGGGCTGGTTTGCCTGCTCATCGGCTTCGGACTCGACTGGCTCAACATCACGCCCATCATCAAACGCATCGCCACCAGTTCATTCACCATCGCATCCTTAGGATGGTGTTTGCTATTCCTCTCGCTGTCCTATTGGTGGATAGACATAAAAGATCACCGGCAGCGGCTTACCTTTTTCCTGGTCATCGGGATGAACTCACTGTTTATTTACCTTTTCTTCGAGATCGTGGGTGACAGGTGGTTCACCGGGTATATCACCTTTATTTCTGACCATGTATTAAACTGGTTCAGCGCCGGTGGATTGATAAAAGCCATCGCTGCTGCTATTTGCGTTTTCGGGCTGGAATGGGGAATGTGTTATTTTTTGTACAAGAAGAAGATATTTTTTAAGCTATGAGTGTCTGAACTGTGATTTGCAGGATTTCAAGATAATAAGATATAACCGGTAAAGTCCTTAAAAGCTGAATATCTTCCCCTCACTAAAACCTAATAAAAAAATAACATTAGTTTTCGTTAATTTAGCGCCCCGCAAACGGTGAAAATATGAAGATTACGTTTGACTTTGAAAAACCCCTTGCCGACCTGCAAACGCAGATCGAAAAGGTAAAACAGGTTGAAGATAAAAACAAGCTCGACATGTCGGCCACGATAGCCGAGCTGGAGAATAAGCTGGAAACCACCCGCCACGAAATATACGCCAACCTTACCGGCTGGCAAAAAGTACAAATATCCCGTCACCCCGAAAGGCCCTATACCCTGCAGTACCTGGAGCTGATGTGCGATGATTTTATCGAGCTGCACGGCGACCGCACTTTTGGCGACGACAAAGCCATCGTGGGCGGTTTTGGGACCATTAATGGGCACACGGCGATGTTCATCGGTCATCAAAAGGGCCGCAACACCAAGGAGCGGCAGTACCGCAACTTCGGCATGGCCAACCCCGAAGGCTACCGCAAAGCGCTGCGCTTAATGAAGCTGGCGGAAAAATTTGGAAAACCGGTTATTACCTTAATTGATACCCCCGGCGCATTCCCCGGCCTCGAAGCCGAGGAACGCGGACAGGGCGAAGCCATTGCCCGCAACCTGCTCGAAATGGCGGTGCTGCGCGTACCTGTGATCTGCGTGATCATCGGCGAAGGCGCATCCGGCGGCGCATTGGGCATAGCCATCGGCGATAAAGTAATGATGCTCGAAAATTCCTGGTATTCTGTGATCTCGCCGGAAAACTGCTCTACTATCCTCTGGAAAACCTGGGAAAACAAGGAAAAGGCGGCCGAAGTATTAAAGCTTACCTCAACCGAGATGTACAAAAACAAGCTCATCGACGGTGTGATCAAAGAACCCCTCGGCGGCGCCCACCAGGACCCTGTTGCTATGGCGGCAACACTCAAAAAACAGTTGCTGAAAGATTTAAAATTACTACAAGCGCGGAATGTGGATGAGCTGGTTACCGAGCGCATCAACAAATTCTGTGCGATGGGTGTGGTGATTGAGGATTAAATTGTAAATTTGTTAGTATGACAACACTTCTTGTTAATATTGACGATGAGCAGGACGAAAGGACATTGATCGATTTCCTCAATAGCCATAAGTACGACTATACTGCCGCAAATCAATCTGATGTACTGTCAGATGCACAAAAGGAAGAAATTCTGCGAAGGGAACGTGATTTTAAGGCAGGCAAAATAAAATCCGAACCATGGACTGAAGTCAGGAAGCGCTTTCTGAAATCATGAGTTATATTGTTGAACTTTTTGACACTGCGACCGCCGATTTGCAGGAATCATACGATTGGTACGAAGAGCGCAGCTTCGGACTAGGCGAGCGATTCATAAGAGAAGTTGACGAATACCTCGATATCGTCGCCAGAAATCCCTACCAGTTTCAAGTTCAATTTTCGGAAAAATATCGTTTTGCACTTTTAAAGCGCTTCCCGTTCCGGATAGTTTATTATATCGAAGAAGAAATTCACCAGGTAAATGTAACAGCAGTGTTTCACACAAGCAGAAATCCTAAAGCATTTTAGGAAAGCTATTTTACTTTTTTAATCTCGTATTTCCGTTCCTGAGTCCAGTAAAGCCCCGTCACTTTTCCATCCTTTATAATAAACTCGATGGTCGTGCGAATTCTTTTTACATCGGGCAATACAAACAGGGTATCAGACAAAGGAGACAGGTACATGTCTTTTCCGGTACCATTTGAAAGGGTCGCATACAGTTTTTTATTCTCCATCCGGATAAATAGCCCTCCTTTTTTCTCACGGGGTTTAGCAGGTAAAGTATCCAATTGATAGGTGCCGACATATTGATTCAATAAGGCATCACTTACCTTCACTTCTTTCACCAATTGCTTCCCTAAAGCCAACTCCCCGATCTCTTCAAACAGCTTGAACCGGCCTTCGCTAAAATCTGTTTTATCCTCACTCGATTTTACATTGGTTAGGATAGCCGCATAAATATCCTCTTGGGGGAAATACTTTTCCAATGCGATAAAGCCACTTGTTTGTCCTTCGTGATGGATATACAAACTCCCATATAAGGTATCGATAAACCAGCCGTAGCCATAGTCGGAACCTGTCCCGTCGCTTAATTTGTAAGGTGTGAAAGCCCGCGCAACGCTCTCCTTGCTTATTAGTTTGTAATTAATGACCGCATTGTTCCACATGTACAAGTCTTCGGTGTTTGATAACAGATCGCCGCAGGCGAAACCAATCGAAAGTGTTTGATAAGGACAATTTTCAAAAAAGCCGCGGTCTCGGGTGTAACCTTCAACCCTGCCTGGTAAAACTGTTGGTTCTTCGGCATACAACGTATGCGTAAGCCCTGCAGGTTTGACCACCATATCCTGCATGTATTGATGATAGGGCATCCCGGATACCAATTGAATGATATAACCCAGCAGCAGATAATTCGAGTTAGAGTAGCTGTATTTCGTTCCCGGCTTAAATTGAAGCGGCTCCTTTTTGAAATAATCGATCAAAAACTCAGGCGTGAAATCCCTTCTTTCAATATAAGGATCGGGGTCGTTCATGGATGTATAGTCCACCAGGCCTGAAGTATGGGTGAGCAAATTTTCAATGGTGATGGTCGCACCTTTTGGCGGGAAGTCTTTGATGAATTTCTGTACGCTGTCCTGTAACGAAATCTTTCCCTGTTCAACCAATTGCAAAATGGCCACCGCGGTAAACTGCTTGGTGATGGAGCCGATCCTGAAAACCATATCGGGCTGCATGGGTGTATTCAACTCGATATTCGCGCTGCCAAAAGCTCTTTGGTAAACGACTTGTCCTTTCTTGGCGATCAGGATGGATATTCCTGGCTGGTTACCTTCAAACTGCGGTGCAACCACACTATCTATAGCTTTGGCCATCCGGTCATCCGGCTGCGATTGCGCAATGCAGGTACAACACGATAGTAACAAGCATACATGTGCAATGAATTTATACATACCCTAATAACTATTTTATTTTCTTACAAACCTGGTCCTGCCCGTTCACATGTACAATTAGCTGGGTGACATTGCCTGCCGTATCCCGTACAAATTCAACTTCGGCTTTTACAACCTTCAACAAAAATTTATTTTCGGTCTCCGCGAAGAGAGGCGATCGTGGCAGGCCGCCGGATTGCGACTCAATTTGAAGCCGGCCGTTATCCAGGCTGATAATTGCCGTATGCTGCGCATCGAGCGCATACTCACCGGTGTATTGTTTTAATAACTTGTCACTGAGCTTTATTTCGTTCGTCAACGTTTTACCGATCGCCAGCGTGGCAATATCATTTGACAGATACATAAAACTCTCGTCATCTCCACCCTCATTCAGCGAATTGTAAAGCGCGGCTACAAAAACGTCTTCGGCGGGAAAATATAGCTCATCGCTCTGAAACCCGTCGACGCCGCCGCTGTGTTCTATCGTTTTACTTCCCTGCAGGTCTTTTATAAACCAGCCATACCCATAATTTGACAGGGTTCCGTCGATGAGTTTAAATGGTGCAAAGGCTTTTTCAATGGTCTCCTTCTTTACCAGCTTACCGTTGTAAAGCGCCTGGTGCCATTTGAACATATCTTCCACATTGCTGGCCAGGGCACCTGCAGCATAGGGAATCGTCATGCTCAAATAGTCAGCGTTTTCGTATTTACCGTTGTACCTGGCGTAACCGTTCACCCTGTTTGGAATGATCTCTTTATAACCGCCATAATAGGTATGGCTTAGCCCCGCAAGGTCGAAAATGTTTTTTTTCATGTAATCCTTATAAGTTTCGCCGCTTACCAGTTCAATAATGTATCCTAACAAAAAGTAGTTTGAATTGCTGTAGCTAAACTTGCTGCCAGGCACAAATGCCAGCGGTTCGTCCTTGAAAAGATCTATTACCTGCTTCGGTTCGTAGTCCTTCCGGTAATAAAAGTTTTGGTTGGCTGCTTTGGAATCAAGGGCCTGGTAATCAATTATGCCCGAAGTATGGGTCAATAAGTTCTCTATGGTTATGGTATGTCCCTTGCCGGGAAAGTCTTTGATAAACTTTTGGATGAAATCCTGCAAGCTGAGTTTACCTTGTTCGGCCAACTGCAAAATAGCTATGGCGGTATATTGTTTGGTGGTTGACCCAAGCCTGAAGATCATATTGCTTTGCATAGGCACATTTAGTTCGATATCGGCCATCCCGAATGCCTTTTCGTAGACGATAGTTCCATTTTTGGCCACCAGTATAGCGCAGCCGGGTGCAACGTCCTTGATGCGACTGGCTATCAAACTATCGAGCCTGGTGGTTAGTGGCTGGGCAATAGCGGTCCCCAAGCCAAAAATCAGAATAAGAATGATTGAATATGTTTTTCGCATGATCGATCTATAGAGGGCGTAAACGCATCACAAAAATGTTTATAATTTTCAACGTAAGACAAAATATCACCGCTCAATTCCGGATTTGAGCAGTGTTTATCCAGACTTTAGAGCGTTCTGGTTAACACTTTCGACTGCCAATGCTTACGGCCACTGCTGACATTCCCCCTCCGACCACCAACCGATAACTTTCCTATATATCTTTTTCTTCCGGACTTCCGGACTTTCCGACTTCCGGACTTCCGGACTTTCCGACTTTCGGACTTTCGGACTAACCTCTAACCTCCAATCACTAAATTCAACTTTTCTTTTCACTACCAAAAAAACCTCCTATATTTGCATTCCTTTTTGGAAAGCCTGCTTTCCGTTTGGAGATTGCCTGATAGTATAAAGGTAGTACGACGGTTTTTGGTACCGTTTGTCCAGGTTCGAATCCTGGTCGGGCAACAGTGATGATTTCGGATTTACGATTTTAGATTTTTATAAAATTGGAATCTGAATCCGAAATTCTTTTTTAAGAAGTTAAACAGATCCGATCTGCTAATAAGCGAATCGTAATCCGAAATAAATCGTAAATCTGAATTCGTAAATCGTAAATAAAACATGCCCTCGCAATTTAACCCGGTTAAATTATTTGCAGGTTCAGGCTCACAAGACCTGGCCGCAAAAATCGCCAACTGCTACGGCAGGGAGTTGGGCGACGTGGCCGTGTCGAGGTTTAGTGATGGTGAGTTTCAGCCGCATTTTAACGAGTCGGTACGGGGTTGTGATGTTTACCTGATCCAAAGCACCAACCCGCCTACTGATAACCTCGTGGAGTTGCTGATGATGACCGATGCCGCCCGCCGGGCATCCGCGCATTATGTAACTGCGGTGATCCCGTATTTTGGATTAGCCCGGCAGGACAGGAAAGACAAACCCCGTGTTGCTATCGGCTCCAAACTGGTGGCCAACATTTTGGTGGCTTCGGGCGTTAACCGCATTATGACGATGGACCTGCACGCAGCGCAGATACAGGGGTTTTTCGATATCCCGGTTGACCATTTGGACGCATCGGTCATATTCGTACCCTATATCAAAAGCCTGGGCTTAAAGGCGCTTACCATTGCATCGCCTGATATGGGCGGATCATACAGGGCACGTACGTTTGCAAGTTTTTTTAAAGCCGAAGTGGTGATATGCGATAAACGCCGCAAACGTGCAAACGAGATAGAGGCTATGACGCTGATAGGGGATGTTACCGACCAGGACATTGTACTGATCGACGATATCTGCGATACGGCCGGCACCCTGTCAAAAGCAGCAGCCTTGATCATGGAGCGTGGGGCACGCAGTGTAAGGGCAGTTTGTACGCATCCCGTTATGTCGGGCAAAGCTTACGAAACTTTGGAAAATTCGGTGCTGACAGAACTAATCGTTACCGATACCATACCGCTCAAGCAGCCGTCGGAAAAAATCAGGGTGCTCAGCACCGCCGACCTGTTTGCCAAGGCGATAATGAACGTAAACGAACACGGCTCGATAAGCCAGTTATTTAGGGTGGATTGAGGTAGTTCATAGTTGATCCCGCACGTGCGGGATAGTTCATGGCAGATTTTACATGAATTAAAAACGATCTTCGATGAAACAAGGGAAAGAATAAAAAATGGTTGAAAAGTTCGGCTATGAGCCATGAACTATGAGCCATGAACTAAAATAAATAAGTAACAAATAAAAAAATGAAATCAATTGCTATTAGCGGTTCTCCAAGAGAGAACGTAGGGAAACGCGACGCTAAGGAACTGCGCTACCAGGGACTGGTACCTGCAGTACTTTATGGTGGGACTACCCAAACCCATTTTTCAGTGTCCGCAGCTGATTTGAAACCCGTTGTTTATACACCGGTTGTTCATTTCATCAACCTTGACATTGCCGGTACAAAATCGCAGGCCATCATCCAGGACATGCAATTCCACCCTTTAACCGAAAAACTCCTGCACATCGACTTTTTACTTCTTGACGAGAAAAAGCCGATCACCATCGAGATCCCGGTTAAATTCACCGGAACATCTCCCGGTGTTAAAACTGGTGGTAAACTGGTCCAAAAACTGCGCAAGCTGCGCGTGAAGGCCTTACCAAAGGACCATATCGATAACATCGAAGTAAGCATAAACACGCTCGAAGTTGGTAAATCGGTAAAGGTTGGCGATCTTAAATTCAGCAAGCTCACCATCACCAACGCCAGGGAAGATACCATTGTATCTGTAACCAGCTCCCGCGCATTACGCCAGGCCGAGCAGGACGCAGCGGCAGCGAAGAAATAATCGCCACGCCCCCCAGCCCCCTAAAGGGGGAGCAGGAAGGCTTAAAGATTTAACAGCGGTAAGTTTCGGACTTATCGCTGTTTTGTTTGCCCCCCAGCCCCCTAAAGGGGGAGTAAGAATTAACAGCGGTAAGTTTATGCTCATCGCTGTTTTGCATTAAAATAATATCTTCGCATCATTAAACCGTAGCGATGGGTTTTAAACCGCTACATTCAAAAATTCCTCCGCCAACTGGCGGAGGTTAGGGGGTGTATGAACTACTTAATCGTCGGCTTAGGAAACATTGGGCCCGAATATGCCGATACGCGGCATAACATCGGTTTTATGATATTGAACGAAATGGCGCGCCAGGAAAGCCTCAAGTTCTATAGCATGCGCTTGGCTTATTATGCCGAGATGAAGTATAAAAGCCGCAATCTCTTTCTCATCAAGCCAACCACCTACATGAACCTTTCCGGTAAAGCTGTCGGCTATTGGATGGGGCAGCTAAAAATTCCGGTTGAAAATGTATTGGTCCTGGTTGATGATATCGCGCTCCCATTCGGCACCCTGCGCTTAAAACCCAAGGGCAGCGCCGCCGGCCATAACGGCCTGAAGCACATCGAAGCGACGCTGGGTAATAACGAATACGCGCGTTTGCGTTTTGGTGTCGGCGATGATTTCCCAAAAGGCCAGCAGGTGAATTACGTCCTCGATGGTTTCAATAAAGACGAACTTCCCGCCCTGCCCGAGCTTATTGATCGCTCCATCGAAATGGTTAAAAGCTTTGTTACCATCGGTACCGAGCTTACCATGACGCGGTATAATAAATAACTTTAGTAGTGAGCGGTGGAGGTGAAGGGCGAAAGTATGGACCAGGATTGACTGCTAAGGACTGTTGATTCGACACATCCCTACCTCCGGCCATGAGCTATGAACTCTTCCACATCTGTATATCCGCACATTTGCATATCTGCATATCCCCTCCCTCCGGCCATGAACCATGAACTATAAACTCTTCCACATCTGCACATCCGCACATGCGCTTCTGTATAACTAAAGTTACTTCTGCCGGAACACAGTCGCAGCGTCTTTCGGACTTTCGGACTTTACTGACTTCCGGACTAACCTACAAATCATTATACGCATCCGCCTCATACAACCGCGAATGCTCGATCTCCGCTTTCGGAATATCCAGGCTCACCCGTAAATTGAAAAAAGACACAGCCTGGATATGATCGACTGAGATCAATACTTTTTTTCCACCAATCCAGTCATGCGTGTCCACAACAAGATTGGTCAATTGCCAGTTCTCATCATCAACGATCAGGTCGTTTACATGCCCGATTTCTCCGTCTGTGGCATGAATGCCATAACCGTCCACTTCCGATATGGCGCGTAGATGAATGTCTTCATCCGGGTCTCTTTCGGAGGGTTTAAGATGGATGAGCCGTCTGTTGGAAATACCCATCTGGCCCCCATATCCGCCGGTGCCCCAATAATTTTCCCAAAAATGATGCTTATTTAACATCGCTTCCTTTTGGCGCGAAACCGGTTTATCGGTGTCGATATCAGGGCTTGTGCTCACCTGTTCCTGCGTAAGGTTCACCGGTATCAGCCCGGGGCCAAACCCGGTATGCAACAAGGCGGCAGGCGAAATCAGCACCTTACGGCCCGACAGCCATCCGCCCGTTTTCACAACGAGGTAACGTATCGTCCACGTTTCATCGTCGAAATAAAAATCGACCACCTCACCGATCTCACCGTCAGTGGCCTCCAAACTGTAGCCTATCAGGCCGTTAATATTGTGTTCCATTTGTTTATTGAGTTTATCAGATTTATTGGCTGGCAATTCCGGCAACATCCATTATGGTAACCCATGACGCTCTAAATTGTTTAGAATCCGTCAAATCCGTATCCTTTGAATTTTAGCATCAACATAAGAAGTTTTTCTTATTTTATTTTTCTGTAAATCAACATATTATAAGTATTCTTTTCAAAATCCTTTGACAAGTAAGAATTTTTTCTTATGTTTGATCATGAAGTCAGCAAAAAAAGATAATCCTGCACAGTCCGAGCCTACCAAATCCGAGCTTGAAATACTCCAGGTACTCTGGCAGTACGGGCCGTCGACGGTAAGGTTTGTAAACGACCAGTTGAATGAGCAGAAACGCGAGGTGAATTATATGTCCACCCAAAAACTGATGCTTATTATGCTCGATAAAGGCTTTGTAACAAAAAACGCCAGCCAGATGACCCACGTTTACAAGGCCGCAGTGGAAGAAGGGAAAACCAAAGGCTACCTGCTCGATCGCGTGGTAGATAACCTCTTCAACGGCTCCGCGAGCAGCCTGATGATGCAACTGCTGGGCAACAAAAAGATGTCGGCCGAAGAGCTGGAAGAGTTTAAAGAACTGATTAAGAAACTCGATAACTGATAATGTTATGCAAAACTCATTTTGGTCGCCGTTTATTTCTGACGCCACCCTCAAAGCCATCTACTGGACGCTGATCCACTCGTTGTGGATAGGCCTCGTTATTGCGCTGCTATGCGGCATCATCATCGCCACTACGCGCAAATCGAGCGCGGCGTTGCGTTACCGGTTATTGTGCGGCCTGCTGGTTTTATTTATTTTTTCAATAGGAACTACATACTGTATTGAAGTCCACCTAAACAAAACGCCGTCTCTGCCCGCTGCCCCTCTTGTAACCGTCGTCATCGGGACTGGTGCTTCGGTTTCTCAACAAGTCGGCACAGTATTGAATCGAAGTATAGTCGACATCACAATGGGTTTTCTCAACCAAAACGCGAATATTATCTTCCTCGTCTGGCTGCTGTTCTTCATTTTCAAAAGCCTTAAAATGATAAGCGGCCTGCTGCACATACAGCGTATCCGTAATTATAAAACACAAACTGTTTCCGAAGAACTTAAACATAGGATTGAGCATTTTGCCGGCCAGATCGGCATCAGGCGGGTAGTCCGCCTGGTGCAATCTGAGCTGGTGAAGGTACCGGTTGCCGTGGGCTGGCTTAAACCGATGATCTTATTACCGATAGGTATTGCGTTTCAACTTACCCCCCAACAATTGGATGGTATTTTATGGCATGAATTAGCGCACATCCGCCGCCGCGATTACCTGGTGAACATTTTGCAAGGCATAGTTGAAACGGTATTCTTCTTTAACCCCGGCTTACTTTGGCTTTCATCCCTTATCCGCACCGAACGCGAGGCCTGCTGCGACGACATGGTTTTAAGCCGCATGAACCACAAGGCTAATTACCTGGAAGCGCTGCTCTCCTTTGGCTATGGCGAGTTTAAGCAATCCGGTTTTGCTATGAGCCTCGGCTCGGGTAACCAGCTGCGCGACCGGTTGAAAAGAATGATCAACCGGGAAAATAAGCGGCTCGGGGTAGTGGAAAAAGTCGTCCTGGTAACCGGGATAGTCATATTGTCTGCTTTTGCCGGGCTCACGAAAACAAACAAAAAATTTGTCCGGCACTTAACCAATGCTGCGATTGAAAAAGCTGCTCCAAAAACCATCAACACGGATGCTGTGAAGCAACAGGCGGCGATGCATCCGATAACTAGCGTGAAGATGACTGACAGTTCACATGGTAAAATCGACTCCCTAATAAGTCTCATCAGCACATCCTACAAAAAGGGCGATTACCCTCCGGCTGTCGTCACCGATATAAAAGCTGAAGATATTCATGGTAAAACATATCACTTGACCGTTGCCGGCAATAAGTTGTTGTCAATAGAGCTGAACGGTCGGAAAGTAAAGGACAGCGATCTGCCGAAATATCAATATATGGTCAAGATGTTTCGCGATAAAGGGAAAGCTGATGGCGTGGTTTTAGCTAAAAGACTAAACGCCGGAGAACATGACCCTTTCACTTTATCTGCGGTAGCCGACACCACAATCCATTTCTACAACCTTCATTTCGAGGGTATGCCATCTGATAAAGCCAATTATACCGCCTTAGCGGAAGATGCCGCTCACAACAAATACAAATTCGTTGTGTCGCGTAATAAACTGATCGCCCTGACCATCAATGGCAGGGATATTAATGAGGGCGACCTGCCAGGGTACGCACACATGCTCAGACATATTCCCGCTCCGCCGCCACCGCCGCCTGCGAAACCAGCATCGCCGACACCACCTCCCGGCGGTTCCAGCGACAAGGCGGATACCTTAAGCCTGGTGCACATTGGTATCAATTCCAATCGGGCCAAGGACGGTACAACCAGCATCGATAAGGTAGATGCAACGGATAACCATGGCAAAAATTATCACTTTGTAGCAGCTGATAATAAATTGTTGTCGATGAGCATCAACGGCAAAAAAATAAAAGAAAGCGACCTGCAGAAATACGAATACATAGTCAGGCTGACCCGGGAAACGCAGGCCGCCCGGGACAACTGGCGGACCAAAATGGAAAGTTTCAAACAGCAGTTGGATAAACTGCAACAACCACAACAACCACCGGTACCCCCATCGCCGCCTTCATTGGATAAGATGATCTCGGATGTTACCAACGATCTCATCAATGAACATATCATCAAAGATAAAAGCAGCCTGTCAACATTTAAGCTCACCTATGCGGAATTGGTTGTAAACGGGGTGAAACAGCCCGATGAGATACAAAAAAAGTTCGCCGATAAATACTATCCGGGAAACGCCAGGCTTTCCAAAGACCCAAATTATGGATTGTGGTATAACGCCAGGACTCACGGGGTGGCACTGGGCACCTTCAATCTCGATTTGGATGCGTTATAAAAGATTGTGTTAAAAAATTAAATATAGAGAACTAAAACACCCGCAATATGGAAGCCTCAATATTAAACCAATGGTTTTCCGGCCAGGAGATCAAAGCCATCTGTTGGACACTGATACACTCGCTGTGGATCGGCATGATCATCGCCTTGCTGGCGGGCATTGTCATCAGCCTGACGCGAAAATCGGCCGCCGCTTTGCGTTACCGGCTGCTATGCGCCGTGCTGGTATTGTTTGTGGTGTCGATAGGCATCACTTATGCCATCGAAGCCCATTCAAATACTCCGATAAAGATTACGACAGACCACGCGAACGTCTTCATCAATGTAGTCAACGCAGCAGCCTATAACGGCCCGGCAGCACCGGCAAGCCAAAGCCTGTTAGATCGGTCTAAGGAATTTCTGAACCAGAATATGAGCATCATTTTTATGGTTTGGCTGCTTTTCTTTTTATTGAAAAGCCTGAAAATGGTGAGCGGACTGTTGTACATCCAGCGCATCAGGAACTACAAAACGCATACGGTTACCGAAGAACTTAAACAGAGGATTGAGCATTTGAGCAGCCAGATCGGCATCAGGCGGGTTGTCCGCCTGGTGCAATCTGAGCTGGTGAAGGTGCCGGTTGCGGTGGGTTGGCTTAAGCCGATGATCTTATTACCGCTCGGCATCGCATTTCAGCTTACACCCGAACAACTGGATGGTATTTTATGGCATGAGCTGGCGCATATCCACCGCCGCGATTACATGGTTAACATTTTACAGGGTGTGGCCGAAACAGTGTTCTTCTTTAACCCCGGCTTATTATGGCTGTCATCGCTTATACGTACCGAGCGCGAGGCCTGCTGCGACGATATGGTGCTCAGCCGCATGAACCGCAAGGCTAATTACCTGGAAGCATTGCTTTCGTTCGGTTATGGCGAGTTCAGCCAGGCGCGATACGCCATGAGCATAGGCTCGGGAAACCAGTTGCGCGACCGGCTGAAACGCATGATCAGCCAGGAAAACAAACGGCTGAGCATTGCCGAAAAATCGGTGCTGGCTGCGGGTTTAGTGCTTTTGCTGATGCTGAACGTGATGCCTAAGGCGAGCGCCATAGCAGGCCGCATGCACATTTCGTTTGAAAAAGCCGCTTTCAGCTCCACCGTTCACGACAGGTCCGAAAAGAAGCCGGTTGAAGTGACAAGGATAGTTGCCTACCATCCAAAAGCTGATACGAACAAATTCCGGGGGCGCGACACTACAATAACGTTTACCAGCGTGTTGTTTAAAAACAGCGACGCCGACCCGGCCAATACCGACATAAGCGCGATGGACGATAAAGGCAATAAGTATCATTTTATAACGAAAGACAACAAGATCATCTCATTGGAAGTGAACGGGATAAAGGTTGATGATGATAAACTCTCCTCCCATGATTACATGCTTGCAAATATTGAGCGGGAACTGGCTGAAAAGAGACGGGTACTCCAGGGAGATAGGGCCGGGTTTAAGGCCATGGAGCCTGAGGCGCGTTTACAGGCGACAAAGCTCCAAATGTTAAAGGACAGCCTTAAAGTAATGAAACTGCCCTTAGAGGATAAATATGTGTCGCGCGGGGAGCCCGGCCTAAAAGCGATGAAGGCAATGAAGATGCAGAAACGGATGGACGACGACAGCATAGGCTATGCCGCCGAGTTAGAAAAGATGCAGGACATTATAGCCGGCCTGGTGCACGATAAGGTGGTTCCAAATGCCGATGCTGTTAAATGGTTTGGCCTGAGCAACACCGAATTTATTGTGAACGGACAAAAACAAACCGACGAAATGCAGGAGCGGTATAAGGCCAAATACGGCGTTCACGATGGCTGGGGGCTTTACTATGGCCCGGTACAGATGCAAGGCAGAGGCGTTTTTATCGACCTGACCGCAGGAAGTCCCGATAGGATGGCTCATCCGCCATACCCCATGCGCCCCGAAAGACCAGGGCCAAAGTCCACGGGCGACTTAAGGCCGGCTTATGGGGATACGATAGCCTGGAAAAACCGGCAGCTTATATTGCAGCAGCAGCGTTTCGCAGCTGACCAAAATGAGAAAAACACACGACTGCTACAACAGCAACAGGATTTTTTAAAAGAACAAAATCAAAAGCGCCTGCAACTTATGCAGCAACAGCAACAGGCCTTGCAGGCGGGACAATACGAAAAGGCCAGGCAGTTATGGCTGAAGTACGACATTGATCTGCAGCCTGCCATATCGGGTGTTATTGCCGACCTGGTGAGTGCAAATGTCATTAGCAATAAAAGCGAGCTATCGTCCTTCAGCCTTACCAATGCAGCGCTCATGGTAAACGGCAAAAAACAGGCTGAGGATATTCACGAAAAGCTAAAGTCCAGGTACTTGGATCGATCAGCTTACCCGGGAAACTTCGACGGAATGGACTGGGACCGGATCAAAGGTGATCCTAACTTCGGCCTGCATTTCGATATAAGCGGCGGCCAGGGTCTCGGTATCATAGGAAAAAGATACAGCCAATAAGTCAAGACTTGTTGCATGCTCTAAAATAAAAATCGGCAGCCTGCAACGAAATCCTTCGTAAATCAGTCTATTGTATGGATCGGGTGGACCGGAAGATGCTTTCTTTGACTATAAAATAAACAGGTCGAAATGCTAACTGCCTAATTAACAAACTTTAACATTGTTTAACATATAACAACGGTCTTATAAAAAACTTTAATAATACCTTCGATTAAACCTGATTTAGCCTGATGAAACTTACAATTTTACTTTGCCTGTTTTTATTCCTCTTTGCTGTTTCGGCGCGTGCACAAAACGGCTATTCCGTAAAAGGGACCATTGCGGATAGTGTTGAAAAAGTAAAGCTTGGCACATCGTCGGTGGCGGTATTTCAGGCAAAAGACTCTATATTGGTCAAATTCACGCTGGCCGCGCCCGACGGTTCGTTTTCGATAGACGGACTGGGCAAAGGAAAATTCATCTTATTGGTAGCCTACCCCGATTACGCCGATTACGCCGAACCATTTACCCTCGATTCCGCAAACAAGGTGCACGATTTTGGCCCCATCAGTATGAGCTTGAAAACGCGGCTGTTAAAGGAAGTGATGATAAAAGGCACCGCAAAACAAATGACCATAAAGGGCGACACCACCGAGTTTAATGCGAAAGCCTTTGTTATTCAGCCCAATGCCAACGTGGAAGACCTGCTCAAACAACTGCCGGGCATCACCGTCGACCAGAATGGTAAAATTACAGCTGAAGGCCAAACGGTGACCAAGGTTCTGCTGGATGGCGAGGAGTTCTTTGGTGACGACCCAACGCTCGTGACCCGGAACATCAGGGCCGATATGGTGGATAAGATCCAGCTGTACGATAAAAAAAGCGACCAGGCGGCTTTTACGGGCATTGATGATGGCAAAACTGAAAAAACCATTAATGTGAAGCTGAAGGCCGACAAAAATACCGGCTCTTTTGGCGAGTTCCAGGCTGGGGACGGGCCGGAAGGGATTTACCAGGCAGAAGCCCTGTTTAACGCTTTTAAGGGCAAGGAAAAATTTGCCGTTTTTGGCACCATCGGCAATAACGGCAAGGTGGGACTCAGCTGGCAGGATGAGCAGAAATATGGCACCGGAGACCAACTGGATTTTACCGATAACGGCATTAACATTAATACCCAAAGCAGCGACGACCTGGATGTTTTCGGCGGGATCTACAGCGGGCAGGGCTTTCCGCTGGCGCAAACAGCCGGTGTGCACTTCAGCGACAAGTGGAATGACGACAAGCAGTCGCTAAACGCCAACTATAAGGTCGGTTATATCAGTATCGACGGTTCGACAAACACCGTTACTCAAAATAACATACCCGGCGACATTTTGAACAGCGGTTCCAACCAGGATTATCATAACGCCATGTTCAGGCAAAAATTGAGCTTTGTTACAGAGACTAAATTGGATAGCAGCTCAAATCTGAAGATCTCGGTGGACGGAACACTAAAACATATCTCCACCATAAACAATTCTACCGGTGCTGACACGCTAAACAACGAGCTGGTAAACACCAGCAACCGCCAGATGAA
>Ga0206864_1116_pt1 | contig 27085 bp, 22 predicted proteins | sample Alteio_BWOrgCont_42_FD_152632 | JGI IMG/M metagenome (GOLD analysis project Ga0206864, IMG submission 152632) | Enriched cells from forest soil in Barre Woods Harvard Forest LTER site, Petersham, Massachusetts, United States -... | ecosystem: Environmental > Terrestrial > Soil > Temperate forest >...
GGTCAAACAAGGGTTAACCTGTTTAATTTGAGTTTGGCTTATAGCTTTTTTAAATTGTGACAAAAGGGTATATCTGTTCCGCATACCTGTCTTATTTTCCCCTCGATACCTTTTTATTCTTACCGCCTTGCTTTAATCTTGTTCTGTTTATTTAGTATTATAATTTACAATAAAAGCGTCAATTTAGTATTATACTTATTGTACAAGTTACACCTATATTTATCTGCCAGTTTTACCCGCTTAAATGTACCTTTAATTTATAATTATTATAAATGAACAATAAGTATCGACGTTGTTTTATTATACCCCGATTATTAATATTTGCATTAGCCATCATTGTTTTTGTTGAACCATCATTTGCCCAGCAAAACGGCCAGCAAAATATCCGCCTTAACCAAATTGGCTTTTACCCGGATGCACCTAAAACGGCTATAGTTTTAACCGCAAAAGATACCGTTTTCTATATCCAGGTGATCAATGGAAAAACTGTGTTTAAGGGTACACTAAAAAAATCAGTTAACCCTGATTTTGCAGGAAATAAAACGGCAATAGCTGATTTTACAAATTACCGCAAACCGGGTAAATACATTGTAATAGTACCGGATGTCGGGGCTTCTTACCCATTTGAAATTAAAAGATCAGCTCATCATGAAGTTGCCAATGCATCGATAAAAGCCTACTATTTTATGCGTGCATCTATACCTCTTGATGAAAAATATGCCGGGCAATGGCATAGGGCGGAAGGTCATCCCGACACCAGCGTATTGATACACCCTTCGGCAGCTTCTGATGCGAGGCCTGCGGGTACGGTAATTTCATCGCCACGCGGGTGGTACGATGCGGGCGATTATAATAAGTACATTGTAAACAGCGGGATAAGTACAAGCACTTTGCTTTCTTTATATGAAGATTTCCCTGCTTACATGAAAACGGTTAAACTGAATATCCCTGAAAGCGGCAATAGCATCCCTGATATATTGAATGAGGTATTATGGAACCTGCGCTGGATGCTCACCATGCAGGACCCGAATGATGGCGGTGTTTATCATAAGCTTACCAATGCAGCATTTGATAACTTTGAAATGCCTGATAAAGCTACAGCACCACGTTACGTGGTACAAAAAGGCACTACAGCTACGCTTGATTTCGCCGCCGTTATGGCGCAGGCCAGCCGGATATTCAGAAAGTTTCCAAAAGAATTGCCCGGTTTGGCTGATTCTTGTTTAAATGAAGCTAATAAAGCATGGGATTGGGCCATAAAAAACCCGGATGTAAGCTATGACCAGGATGCTATGAATAAGAAGTTCAGCCCGGCAATAACAACCGGCGCTTATGGCGACCGTAATTTCGATGATGAATTTATATGGGCGGCTTCTGAATTATTTGTAACCACACAAAATCCCCAATTTTTTAAAAATATTAATTTACTGCCGGATGAAACTATGCCTGTGCCCGGGTGGGGCCAGGTAAAGTTGTTAGGTTATTATACATTGATAAAAAACAGCCGTTCATTTGGTGGAAATACGCCGAAGGAACTGCCTGAAATTAAAAAACGTTTGCTGGCTTTTGCCGATGGCCTGGTACACGGCGCTGATGAAACCGCTTATAAAACGGTTATGGATAAATCGGCCCGCAATTTTAACTGGGGAAGTAATTCAGTGGCGGCAAACGAAGGCGTGGCTTTAATACAGGCCTACAAACTTTCAAATGATCCGAGATATTTGGTTTATGCATTGGACAACCTCGATTATATTTTAGGCAGGAATGGTACCGGGTACTCTTATGTAACGGGTTATGGAAGTAAAACGCCTATGCACCCGCATCATCGTCCATCGGCATCTGATGGTGTTGCTGACCCTATCCCCGGCTTATTGGTGGGCGGCCCTAACCCGGGTATGCAGGATAGGATAAAGGTACCGTCAACAGTGCCTGATGAAGCATATATTGATGATGAGCGTGCATACGCTGTAAACGAAATTGCCATTAACTGGAATGCCCCGCTGGCCTATTTGGCCAACGCGATGGAAGCATTGCAGGATAAGTTAAAAGCTGTAAATTAGCAATATAAATTTTTGATAATCAACTAAATAAAACAACCTGTTTAAGCCTTAAATCAAACCAATAAATTTATGAGAAGGATCTTTATTATCGTTAGTGTAATGCTCTTTAATGTGCTTTTCCTGGCGGCACAATCCAAGAAACCGGTAAGCGAAATCGACAAAAAAGTAGATGCCCTGATAGCTAAAATGACACTGGAAGAAAAAGTGGGGCAAATGACTGAAGTAACATCTGATGTCGTTTCGTCAACAAACGCGGCAGGTCAGCACCAGATTGATGCCGATAAGATAAAGGAAGCGATTTTAAAATATCATGTCGGCTCTATATTAAATGTTAGCGGCCATGCTTATGACCGTAAACATTGGTACGAAGTAATTTCAGCTATACAGGCCGAAGCGGCACAAGACCGCCTAAAAATCCCCGTTATTTATGGGATAGATGCCATACATGGTGTTACTTATACCACTGGCAGTACCTTATTTCCGCAGGAGATTGCTATGGCAGCAACTTTTAACCGCGAAATAGTGCATAGGGCAGGGGAGATCACCGCCTACGAAGTACGGGCCAGTTATATACCCTGGAATTATTCGCCGGTTTTAGACCTGGGAAAATCGCCGCTTTGGCCGCGTATTTATGAAACTTTTGGTGAAGACCCTTACCTGATAAAAACTATGGGTGCTGCCATCATTACTGGTTACCAGGGTGATGATGTTGGCGATAAATACCATGTTGCCGCCTGTATGAAACACTATTTAGGCTATGGCGATCCTTTAAGCGGGAAAGACCGTACCCCGGCATGGATACCAGACCGTTATATGCGCGAGTATTTTTTACCGCCGTTTGCCGAAGCCGTTAAGGCGGGGGCAAGGACAATAATGATCAACTCCGGCGAAATCAATGGCGTTCCTTTACATGCCAGTCACTATATGCTTACCGACGTATTGCGCGGCGAATTGCATTTTGACGGTATAGCTGTAACCGACTGGCGGGATATCGAATACCTGCACGACCGTCATCACATTGCTGCAACACAAAAAGATGCGGTAATGATTGCCGTAAATGCAGGAATAGACATGAGCATGGTGCCTTATGAGTATAGTTTTTATAATTATTTGATAGAACTGGTTCACGAAGGCAAAGTATCGATGGCACGTATTAACGAAGCTGTGCATCGCATATTAAAAGTAAAATACCAGTTGGGTTTGTTTGAACGCCCTGTGGGTAACCCGGATGATTATCCAAAATTTGGTTCAGATGAGTTCAGGCGGGTAAGTGTACAGGCGGCGACCGAAGCAATTACCCTCTTAAAAAACAAAAACAATATTCTGCCGCTAAAAAAGGACATGAAGGTTTTTGTAACCGGCCCGACAGCCAATACCATGCGTTCGTTAGACGGAGGCTGGAGCTATACCTGGCAAGGCGAACAATCTGATGCTTTTGCAGCTAATAAAAACACCATATTAAAGGCAATCCGGCAAAAAATAGGAGAAGGTAATGTGAGCTATGAGCCTGGCGCTTCTTTTGATAGCCTTCAAAATGTAAAAGATGCCGTTAAAGCAGCCGAAAATGCCGATGTTATTGTGCTTTGCTTAGGGGAATTATCTTATACCGAAAATGTAGGCAATATTGACGACCTTAACCTGCCATGGGCGCAAACAGAACTTGCAAACGAATTGGCTAAAACCGGCAAGCCCATTATTTTAGTTTTGGCCGAAGGCCGGCCAAGGATTGTTACCGAAGCCGAAAGCCACTCAGCAGCAACCGTCATGATGTACCTGTCAGGTAATGAAGGAGGGGATGCACTGGCAAGTATATTGTTTGGCGATGCAAACCCCTCTGGCAAGCTGCCTTATACCTATCCGCAGTTTCCAAATTCATTAAACAACTATTATCGTAAAAATCTTGAAAACGGCAACCCTGATGACAAACATGGCTACAACCCGCTTTATGAGTTTGGCTTTGGTTTAAGCTATACTACCTTTAGCTATAGCAACCTTCATTTGAGCAAACCCAATCTGAAAGAAAATGAAACACTAACAGTTACAGTTGATGTAAAAAATACAGGGCAGCGTGAAGGAAAAGAGTCGGTACTGCTTTATACAAGCCAGTTATACGCCAGCATCGCACCTGATTACAAACGGTTAAGGGCTTATGATAAGATAGATCTGCAACCAGGTGAAACAAAAATGGTAACCTTTAAAATTACCTCAAAAGACATCGCCTTTGTTAATGATTTAAGCAAAACAGTTACCGAACCAGGGGAGTTTAAAATACTGGTAGGGGATCAGTCGCAAAGTTTTAATTATATATCGGATATTGTTCCTGACAGGCAAGGGAAATTGTAAAACGCCCTCTCAAAATCATGTCATTTCGACAAGGAACGAGGAGAAAACTATACATTAGCATTCCCGACTTGCTTGGCGAATTTGCGAGTGTATAGTTTTCTCACTTTGTTCGAAATGACAAATTTTTTATTGTTTTATAAAACAACATATTATTTGTTCGATCTTAAATTAAAAAATGTCAAATAAACATTTTATTTTTCGGATTGGTAGTTTTATATTTGTATAAGCTTCGGCTTACCAATTTATAAAGCTAAAACCCCGGGTATGAAAAAAGTATTGTGCGCATGCTGTATTGTTTCTTTGTTTTTTATATTATCATGTTCAAAAGGGGGGGCTCCTGCACCAACCCCTCAGCAAACTACAACTACCTACACTCCACCTGTAGTTTCAGGTTCATTTGCCAAGGGGGCGGATGTAAGCTGGGTTACACAAATGGAGGCTTCGGGTTATAAATTTTATGATAAAAACGGTAACCAGATGGACCTGTTTGCTTTGTTGAAAAGCATTGGTTTTAACTCCATCAGGTTACGGGCATGGGTTAACCCGGCAGCAGGCTGGTGCAATACTGCTGATGTTGTTGCAAAAGCCATTAGGGCCAAAAATGCCGGTATGAAAATATTGATAGATTTCCATTACAGCGACACCTGGGCTGATCCTGGCGACCAGAATAAGCCGGCTGCCTGGGCCTCGTTAGATTTTCCAACTTTGGTAGCTACCCTCAATACTTATACTGTAGGGGTGATGAATACGCTTAAAAGCAACGGTATTACACCTGACTGGGTACAGGTGGGTAATGAAACCAACGACGGCATGTTATGGCAGGATGGGCGCGCTTCGGTAAGCATGGCCAATTTTGCTGCGTTGGTTGAAAGCGGTTATACTGCCGTTAAATCGGTAAGTAACTCCACAAAAGTGATCGTTCATATTTCAAATGGCTTCGATAACAGCCTGTTCCAATGGATGTTCGATGGGTTGAAAGCAAATGGCGCGCAATGGGATATTATAGGCATGTCCCTTTATCCTTCGACTACCAATTATACCTCCCTTGATGCACAATGTTTATCAAACATAAATGCTATGGTAGCACGCTATTCAACGCCATGCATGGTGGTTGAAGTAGGTATGGATTCCACTGACCCTACAGATAGCCAGACCTTTTTAACAGATATTATCACAAAAGTAAATTCTGTGGCTAACAGTAACGGTTTAGGTGTTTTTTACTGGGAACCGGAAGCCTACAATTGGCAAAGTTACGGATTGGGCGCCTTCACAACATCCGGTAGGCCATCAATTGCTTTAGATGCTTTTGGCGGTAATGTGGTCAAAAATAGTTGGTAATAATTTGAATTAAAATTATTAAGGCTTTGTAAATCCAAAGGCTAAACCTGCTTTTTGAGGTTTGTTCGCGACATTTAATCTTTGGCTGTGTTCTTAAATGGCTAAGAAAACTCATTTTAAAAAGTCAATTGAAAACACTTTCAATTGACCCATTATATTAAATTGATATCCAGTATAGTTACAACCGTTTTACCAACTATTTTTGACCACTATATCCTTTTGGCGGTGCTACTAATTGAAAAAATAGCACCTTATGCACTTTAGTGCGAACCAAGAGTCAAGAACCAAGAATCAAGAGCCGAAAATAGTAAAAACGTAAATACAATGCCACGAATACTTCGTCATTAGTCGTTTTCATTCTTTTTATCCTGACTCTTAAAATCTTGACTCTTGATTCGCATGATTATACAGCGGTAGCAATTGTGATTAAAAGCAGGAACAACCAACAAATGCCGAATACGATTGAATAAGAAATTGACATCCCTATCATTTTAGTGATCGTCCTCCATCTCCCACGGTTATAAACTACTCTTAATGACCTGTATATATACCAGAAAATTATCAATATCGCGGTAAAAGATAGCCAACCAGTCAACGTATCCCAATTATCTGGTATGACAAATTTTATCATCATCAATATGGCTAAAAACAGGAAGATAAAGCAATGCAAATGAAAAGAATAGATCAGGTGCTCAACGTAAAATTTTTTATTTCGCCTGAAAGTGATTGTTAGTATAAGCGCGAATAAGGGCAGCAGAACAAACATCATTTTTGGGAAATTGTGTTGTAAGCCATCCTTAATTACCTCTACGAGGTTTATTTTCTCCTCACGCATTGCAAAAACTTTTTTGTTATAATATCTTTCGAACCAACCGTCGCGCTTCGCTTCGGGAAGTTTTTGTTGCGATGCTAAATACTGTGTATAGGAAGTATCCTTAGTTGTGGTACTCAATATACCCCTTTTTTCTACCCTTTCGTCCCTTTCGGCTTTGGCTTTTTTTGAAGTATCTTTTATAAGCTTGTTGTTTATTATTAAATAACCATTGTCTTTATATAAATCAGCCACGGCCTCTTTTTTTGCCTGGGCAGGTATATAAGCATTATTGTTAACGGCTTTAACTGCAGCATTTAGCTCACTGGCGGTCATGTCTGTGTGCTCAATCTTAATGGGTTGATTTTTTTGCTGAAAAAGCAATAAAAAGTAAACCAGGCTTATGAAAATATACATTTTTACCGGGTGCAGGTATTGGACCCGACGACCGGCCATATACTCATTAGTGAGCATGCCCGGTTTAAAGAACAATGGTTTAAGGGTGTGAAAAAACTGGTGGTCGAAATGAAAATAATCGCTGATGGCATGGTTCATCATATGCCCGAAGCTTTCTTTGATCTGCAGGTTTTCCTGCCCACAAACATGGCAATATTTGCCTTGAAGTATTGCGCCGCAGTTCAGGCAATCATTTTCATGCCGATAGTGTTTTTTCATTTAGGTGCTATTTTCAAACGTGAATTACATCGAGCTTTGCGGTAGAACTATATTTATTTTTGAAAACAAAAGGGAATATTACCGCTATAACCAGTGCGTATCCTGCAAAACTAAGCCAGATGCCGTGCCAGTTATTAGTATGATCGGGCAGGATGAAAAAATTATCGATTAGTAAACCGCTGATAATACTTCCCAAAAAGGCACCGAACCCGTTTACCATCATCATAAATAGCCCCTGGGCGCTCCCCCTTATTTCGGGAGTTGTTTGTGTTTCCACAAACAGGGAACCCGATATATTGAAAAAATCAAACGCCATACCATAAATTATGCACGATAAGATGATTATCCATAAACCACCTGCAGGGTCACCGAACGCCAGCAGGCCAAATCGCAATACCCATGCTATCATGCTAAAAAGCATAACATATTTGATCCCGAACCTGCGAAGAAAGAACGGAATAGCTATGATAAAAAACATTTCAGAGAATTGAGAAATGGACAAAATTATCGCCGCATGGGTTACTCCAAACGCATCCTTATATATTGGTACTTTTTTAAAATCGCGGATAAACGTATCGCCATAAGCGTTGGTGAGCTGCAGGGCGGCTCCCAAAAGTAGCGAGAAAATAAAAAAAATGGCAAATTTGCGGGTCTTAAATAATTTAAAGGCATTTAATCCGAACGAGTCAACAAAAGATTTTTTATCAGTTTTATGAGGAAGCGGCAGGCACTTCGGAAGTGTGAATGCGTAGACACCCAGAGCTAACGCAACCGAAGAGGCGATATAGAATTGGTTTGAGGAGGTTTCATTACCTGTAAAACTAACTGTCCATAATGCAACTATGAAGCCAAATGTTCCCCATATGCGTATCGGGGGGTAGTCTTTAATAACATCTTTATTTTCTGATTTTAAAGCAGCGTAAGCTACCGTTATGGATAACGACAAGGTGGGCATATAACAAAGCATATTTATTAACATCACCCAAAAGAAAGCGGAAGGATTATTTATCAAAGGCAGGCAAAATAAAGCCGCTGCTCCTAAAATGTGCAGCATGCCATATAATTTCTCGGCATTAATATACCTGTCGGCAATGATGCCTGTTAAAGCAGGCATAAAGATAGCAGAGATACCCATTGTAGAGAAAATGGCGCCAAACTGGGTAAAAGACCAGTGTTTATCGTGCTCACAGTAATTACCAATGGTGAGCAGCCAGGCCCCCCATATAAAAAACTGCATAAAATTCATCAGTATTAAGCGAAACTTAATATTCATAAGGGGCCAATTTTAAACAAAAAATGGTCAGCGTTAATTAATATCGGAAAGTAGTGAAATTAATATGAAATCAAAAGGCAGGATAGCAAATTGATGCGAAATAGGTGGAGAATGTAAATCCAAAATCGAAATTCCGAATTCCGAAATTATTACGACGCTTTCCGCCTGTTCAACTCATCCCTTATCTTAGCAGCCTTTTCGTACGATTCTTCGGTGAGGGCCTCCTGTAGTTTGGCCTTTAATTCATCAACGCTCAATGACGTAAACCCGCTGGTTGCGGAAGTTGTGGTTTTTTCTTCGGCTGTTTCATTTATGTTTTCAAGGTAAACAAAATCATTGCCTTCAATTACTATGCCGGCGCTTGAAAGTATAAATTCATAAGTATAAATAGGGCAGTCAAACCTTACCGCTACGGCAATAGCATCTGATGTGCGGGCATCAATTTCAACCACTTTTTTACCATCGGAGCAAATGAGTTTCGAATAAAATATTCCATCAACTAAATTATAAATTATAATTTCCTGAACAGTGATGTGGTAGGCCTGCCCAAAACTTTTAAATAAGTCGTGGGTTAACGGCCTGCTTGGAGTCATTTTTTCTATTTCAATCGCAATTGCCTGCGCTTCAAAGCTGCCGATGATGATCGGGAGCCTTCTGCGCCCGCTAACTTCGCCTAAAACCAAAGCATACGCACCAGATTGTGTTTGACTGTAAGACAAGCCAACAATATCCAGTTTTATTTTTTTCATGTCATTCCCCATCACTACGGATCTTTTTAAGCCGAGGCTTTATATTCTTTAATTGCTGTAATTAATTCCGGCACTACATCAAATGCATCGCCAACTATGCCATAATCGGCCACTTTAAAAAACGGTGCATCAGCGTCTTTGTTAATAACAACGATCACTTTCGATGAACTAACCCCTGCCAAATGCTGTATTGCCCCCGAAATTCCAATTGCAATATACAAATTTGGACTGACAGCAATACCAGTTTGTCCAACATGTTCGCTATGCGGCCTCCAACCGGCATCTGATACCGGCTTTGAGCAGGCCAAAGCGGCGCCGAGCAGGCCGGCAAGTTCTTCTATCATTCCCCAATTTTCTGGTCCTTTAAGTCCGCGCCCACCGGAAACAACAATGTCTGCATCCGGCAAAGATACTTTATCAGTTGAACGGACAATTTCTTTAATCACCGCTGCAAAATCCGAAGCTTTGGTTTCCGGGATAAAATCTTCAACTTTTGCTGCGACAGCAGTTTCAACGATTTTGTAGGAATTTGGTATAAGTGCAATAACCTTAATTGCTGATGTTAACTCAACCAAAGCAAATGCCTTGCCCGAAAAAGCTGTTTTTTTAATGACGAACTTGCCGCCGGTTTGATCGGGCAGGGATACTGCACCATCTGCAACGCCAGCTTCCAGTTTAACCCCGATCCTCGGTGCAAGCCCACGACCAGAGAAAGAGTTTGACAATACTACAATATCAGCGCCTTCTTTTTTCGCCGCTTCGGCAATTACAGAAGCATAAGCCTGGTTAATAAAGTTTTTTAACTTTTCGTTTGAAACATTTAAAACTTTTTCAGCGCCGTATTTTCCCAGGCTGGCTAATTCACCGGCACTAACATTGCCAATGGAAATGGCAATAAGGCTGGTTTTATTTTGAGCGGCGATGGCGTGAGCGTACGAAACTGCTTCAAAAGTTGATTTTTTGAATTTACCGTCAGCATTCTCCGTATAAACTAAAACTGGCATATTAAAATTATTAAGATCAAATATCTGATTAATGCTTCTGTATAACTTTATTTTTCATCTAAACGCCAGTTGAAGCTTCTTCCGGACTTTACTGACTTTCAGACTTCTTTTTAAATAACCCTTGCTTCTTCGTGCAGCAATTCAACCAGTTTCGCCGGGTCATCCGCCGAAACCAATTTCACCTGGCCGCGGGGCGCAGGCGTTTCATAACTGATAACTTCCGAAAATGTTTTTACTTCAACAGGTTCAATAACATTCAGCGGCTTGGTACGTGCAGACATAATACCGCGCATGTTTGGAATTTTTGGTTCGGCAACCCCTTCGGCTGTTCCGGCAACAAAGGGGAGGGGTACCATTAATACTTCTTTCCCTCCCTCAATTTCACGTTCAACTGTAGCATTGGTGCCATTAATATCTAACTTTTTTATGATCGAAACCGAGGGAAGGTCTAAAAGCTCGCCTAACATAGCGGCTACTTTCGATCCGTTATAATCAATGGATTCCCTGCCGGTTAATATTAGATCGAAAGGATTTGCTTTAATATATTGTGCAACCTGGAAAGCGGCAAACCAGGCATCGTGTGGTTTGGCGTTAATGCGTACGGCATCAGTAGCGCCGATAGCCAGCGCTTTGCGGATGGTTGGCTCCGTATTAACCTCACCAACATTTATAACCGTTACCGATCCATTACCCCCATCAGTTAACTCAATCGCGCGTGCAAGGGCAATCTCATCATAAGGGTTTAATATAAATTGAACACCATTTGTATTAAATTGGGTGTTATTATCAGTAAAAGTTATTTTTGTCGTTGTATCAGGGACATTACTTATACATACCAGTATTTTCATTGCAGTAAAATTGGTTTGTGCAAATTTAGTTAAAAAAGAGAGAGTTTAAAATGCAGACAGGAAGATTAGAGAAGCTATTGGAATTTATTAAGGCCGAACCGGAAGATCCATTTTTAAAATATGCCCTGGCTACCGAGTATTTACGTGTAAATCAAACAGATATGGCTTTGCGCTATTACGAAGACCTGGTAAATAATCATCCAAACTACATTGGTACATATTATCACTTGGGTAAGCTATATGAAGCATTAAATAGGAGGGATGACGCCATAAATACCTATGAAACCGGCATGAAAATAACCCGTGAACAGCGTGATAACCATGCATTTTCGGAGTTACAGGCCGTTTATAACCAGTTGACAGACGACGATTATTAAGTTCATAGATCATGGTTCATAGTTCATAGTAGCTGCATTTGACACACTTCGATGAACTATTAATCGTTAACATTCCTTCCATGAACTATGAACCATCAACTATGAACCAATGAGGAAACGCAAGCTTTTATTTTTACGTGACGTACTGATATACACTTTCACAGCTTTTGGGGGCCCGCAGGCGCATATTGCTATTTTGATGCGCGAATTTGTTGAGAAACGCCGTTATGTAACCGAAAGTGAGCTAATGGAACTTAATGCTTTGGCCCAATTACTGCCAGGGCCGTCCTCCACGCAAACATTAGTTGGCATTGCCTGGAAGGTTGGCGGCCTGCGTTTAGCTATCATCACTTTTTTAATATGGATACTGCCATCGGCTGCTATAATGTGCATCGCAGCCATCAGCTATAAAATTATTGCCGACAGGTCAAAGTTTGCGGAAGTATTGCGTTTTGTACAACCAATAGCAGTTGGCATCGTTGCTTATGCTACCTATACTTTTGCCACTAAATTTTTAAAGACCAGGGTTAGCACCATGCTGGCTGCAGGATCGCTTATCGCAACACTTATCCTGCAAAATGCTTATGCATTTCCATTGCTTATATTAATAGGCGGGATTATTTCGTCGGCGTTAGAAACACAGCCCCAGGAAAATGAATTGCGGGTAAAACTGTTTTCGAATGTAAACCCTAAAAAGGTTACTTATTTTATTGGCATACTGCTGTTTTTTGCTGCGTTGGGCGCCGTGGTAAATCAAACATCGCCCTTTAGTTTGCCCATACGTTTGTTCGAAAACTTTTACCGTAACGGGATACTAATATTTGGCGGTGGCCAGGTACTTGTGCCGCTGATGTACACCGAATTTGTAGAGGTTAAACATTATCTTACAAATTCCGAATTTCTGTCGGGATATGCCCTGCAGCAGGCATTGCCGGGGCCTACTTTTTCATTCACTTCTTTTTTGGGCGGTATAAGTATGGGCAATAAAGGTGGCAGTATTATCGGGCAGGTAGCAGGCAGTTTAGTGGCCGTCATAGGTATAAATACACCCGGCCTAATCCTTATACTATTTATTGTCCCGTTTTGGAACGACCTGAGAAAAATTACCCGCATAAAAAACTCGTTAAGCGGTATAAATGCCGTAGCTGTAGGGTTTATGGCAACCGCCCTTATCATGCTTACGAAGCCATTCGGCTTGCATTGGATGGCTTATTTGATAATGATAGCAACGTTTTTATTACTGTATTTCACTAAAATAAAAACGCCGGTAATTATTATTATCGGGATTGCTTTGGGGTTGGTGTTTTAGTTCTAAGAGTTGTAAATGTTGTAGTGGTTGTAAATGTTAAAAAACAGAAATTTACCTTTTTAACTCTTACAACCTTTCAAACAATTATAACTTAAAAAGGCTGCTCATCATCCATATCATCCATCCGGGATGGCCTGATGATAAAATTGCTTGGCTTTTCAAAATCTTTTGACGGCGTTAAACCTGCAAAAGCGTTACCAGGCGAAAAGGGTGTATCCATACCCTGATCAAGATCGGTGAATTTAACGTATTTGCCTACAAATTTTAACCTTACGCGGCCGGTTTCACCATTACGGTGCTTAGCGATAATGATCTCACCAACACCCTGGGTAGGGTTATTATCTTCATCAACTTCCAGCCCGTAATATTCAGGACGGTACAGGAACAAAACCATATCCGCATCCTGTTCAATAGAGCCTGATTCACGCAAATCCGACAGCATCGGGCGTTTTGAACCGCCGGGGCGGTTTTCAACAGCACGGCTTAATTGTGAAAGCGCAATAACGGGTACATTTAATTCTTTGGCTACTGATTTTAAAGCCCTTGAAATGCTGCCAATTTCCTGCTCGCGGTTACCACTGCCTTTGCCATCGCCGCCTTTACCCTGCATCAATTGCAAATAGTCAATGATGATCAATTGTACATCATGCTGTGATTTTAAACGGCGGCATTTTGCCCTGAACTCAAAAATATTCAGCGCGGGGGTATCATCAATAATCAATGGCGCTTGTTCAAGGCGGCCAATTTTTGAGTGTATCTGCGCCCATTCCCATTCTTCCAGGTTACCCTTGCGTATCTTTTCCTGTTCAATTTCGGTTTCGCCGGATATTAAACGGTTAACCAATTGAACTGATGACATTTCGAGCGAAAATACAACAACGGGTTTATTAAAGTCGACAGCAGCATTACGCGCACAGCTTAACACGAAAGCTGTTTTACCCATTGCCGGGCGGGCAGCTATAATTACCAGGTCAGATTTTTGCCAACCGGAAGTCATGCGGTCAAGATCGGTAAAGCCGGATGCAACGCCTGTTAAACCATCTTTTTTATCTTTCAGCGCCTCAATTTCTTTAAGTGTTTCATGCATCAGGTCATCCATCTTCCGCGAATCACGGCGAAGGTTGTTTTGAGCGATCTCGAAAAGATTTTTTTCGGCCCTGTCTAACAGGTCAAGTACATCGGTAGTATCCTCATAAGCGCTTTGGATAACATCAGTAGATATCCTGATCAGTTCGCGTTGTATAAATTTTTGAATAATAATGCGCGAATGGAACTCGATATTTGCTGCAGAAGCGACACGGTTAGTAAGTTCGGTAATATAATATGCCCCGCCTATCATGTCAAGTTCACCCTGCTGGCGCAATTGCGCGGTTACGGTAAGAATATCAACCGGCGATGATTTTTCGAACAAATGCCGTATCGCAAAAAATATTTTCTGGTGGTTGTCTTTATAAAAAACCTCGGGCTTTAAAATATCGATAACAGACGACAAGGCATCCTTTTCGAGCATCAAAGCACCCAAAACTGCTTCCTCCAGGTCAATAGCCTGTGGTGGCAGTTTGCCCAGCCCGCTGTAAGGGGTTGGGTTGGTTATCCTGCTTTTCCGGTCGGTAATACTTGGCTTATTTTGGTTTTCGTTCTCAAAAATCATCGGAACAAAAATATATAAAAGTTGTTTGGGATTGAACAGGATTAACTAACATTCTTTTTTTTATTGTAAAAAAAATCGTTAAAAGAATGACAGATTTCAATACCCACACTTAACAGGCTGTGTTGGTAAATTGTTGGTAACTTTAAATTGATGGTGAACATCAGTTATTTAACCCAATGTGGATAAAGATTGAAATTGTTAACTATTTTTAAAAAACCAAAATAGCCTATTAGTCCAATAAGTGCTAAATCAATTAATATGGCTACTTTTGCCTTCCAATAAAACAATAAAAATGACTTATAATTCCAGGCCGGTACGCGAAAGTAATCAAATGGTTTTTGGTATCCGCGCGGTTGTTGAAGCCATCCGTTCAGGTAAAGAAATCGAGGCTTTATACCTGCAAAGGGGCATCGGCGGCGGACTGCTCAACGAGCTTAAAGATTTGCTGAACGAATACCAAATAACAGCCCAGCAGGTACCTGTTGAAAAGCTGAACCGCCTTACGCAGAAAAACCACCAGGGGGTTGTCGCTTTTATTTCGCCTATTGCTTATCAGAAAATTGAAAACATTATCCCGCAGGTTTTTGAAAATGGCCAGGTGCCCTTAATATTAGTTTTGGATGCTATTACAGACGTACGCAATATGGGTGCCATTGCCCGGACTGCCGAATGTGCAGGCGTACATGCCATTGTGATACCTGCTAAAGGATCAGCGCAGGTAAACCCTGATGCCATTAAAACTTCAGCCGGGGCCTTGTATAAAATACCGGTTTGCAGGCATGATAATTTTATACAAACAGTTAAATTTCTCCAGGAATCAGGCCTTCAATTAGTTTGCTGCACCGAAAAAACTAAAGATGATATTTATACCCCGGATTATACAGCCCCAACAGCCATTATTATGGGTTCGGAAGAAGATGGGGTACGCAATGAACTTATCCGCATGGCCGATCATTTGGCCAAAATTCCAATGTTTGGCGAGATTGAGTCACTAAATGTTTCGGTAGCTACCGGGGTTATTTTGTATGAGGCTATACGACAGAGATTAGAGATCAGAGTTTAGAGATTAGTCTCAAAAAAGATTGGTAATACTAAGGATATTCATCGAACCCCAAAACTAATCTCTAATCACCAACCTCTAATCTCTACCCCCTAAATATACTTCACCCCAAACTGCTGTTTCACATCCGCTACTATTTTTTTAACATTTTGTTCCTGGTCGCGGGGGCATATCAGCAGGGTATTGTTTGCTTCAACAACAATAAAATCATGCAGGCCCTGTAATATTACCAGTTTTTCGCCAGGGACATTTACCATACAGTTTGATGAATCGTACATGATCACTTTTTCTGATGGGATAACAGCGTTACCTACATAATCCTTTTCGGCAAGCTGGTAAATGGAAGCCCAGGTCCCCAGGTCCGACCATCCAAATTCCGAGGGTAATACATAAACATTGTCAGCTTTCTCCATTATCCCATAATCGATAGAAATGTTTGTGCATTGCAGGTATGATTTATGAAGGTGCCCTTTTTCATCAGGCGTATTGTAAACAGGTCTTGCTTCCGCAAAAATTTCATGCATATCAGGCAAATGCTGTCCAAAAGCATCAACAATCGCTTTTGCCGACCATACAAATATGCCGGCATTCCACAAAAAATCTCCGCTTTGTAAAAAGGTCTTGGCTATTTCAAGATTGGGTTTTTCTGTAAAGGTTTTGACTTTATAAAAATCATCATGGAGGTTGTGATTTGTGTATTGTATATAACCATAGCCGGTATCGGGCCTTGATGGTTTTATACCTAAAGTTATCAGGCAATCATTTTCTGAAGCTGTCTTCAGTGATTTTTCTATCGCCCTAATAAATGCAGGTTCGTCCAATATCAAATGATCAGACGGAGCAACAACAATAATGGCATCCGGGTTAAGGCTTTCAATTTTAAAAGACCCGTAAGCTATACAAGGCGCTGTGTTGCGCATTACCGGTTCGGTGAGTATCTGCTCATCGGCCATATCCGGCAACTGTTTTTTCACCAAACCGGTGTATATATCATTAGTTACAATATAAATATTTTCTTTTGGGCAAATTTTTAAAAAACGGTCGTAAGTATTTTGTATTAAAGTTTTCCCTGTGCCCAGGATATCGATAAATTGTTTTGGGTGTGAGGTCCTGCTGATGGGCCAGAAACGGCTTCCGATACCGCCTGCCATTATTATGGCATAGTAGTTTTTATTCATCTGTGTTTAAACAATTTTTAATTTGGTAATAGCGGGGCAAAATTGTATAATAATTTGTAATTTAAGTATTAAATAAAACTAAATAAATACCACCCCGTTATCCACTTGTTTAAATGCATAAATAAACAAATTGTTTTTCATTAAAACGAATTGTTTTTATTGGATAATTTCAATGGATAATCATTTTTATTTAAAATTTTAAACAAATTCCATCGTTTATTGATAAAAATTTGTTACTTTAAACTTTTAATACAATAAGATTATATAAATAATGATAGAAACAAAGAAGTCACTTTTTGATAACCTACAGAATTTTTTTGGGTTCGATAATTTTAAGGGTGAGCAGGAAGCGATTATAACAAATATACTGGCAGGAAACGACACTTTTGTAATTATGCCTACCGGCGGTGGTAAGTCTATGTGTTACCAGTTGCCGGCACTAATGAGTGAGGGCACTGCGATAGTAATTTCCCCGCTCATCGCGTTGATGAAAAACCAGGTAGACCAGCTCAGGGCCTTTGGGGGATCAGACAGTATAGCCCATTTTTTAAACTCATCACTTACAAAATCAGATATCGGCAGGGTTAAGGAAGATGTATTAGCAGGTAAAACAAAGCTGCTTTACGTTGCGCCCGAATCGCTGACCAAACAGGAAAACATTGATTTTTTGCGCCTTAACAATGTGTCGTTCGTGGCGGTTGACGAGGCGCATTGTATTTCAGAATGGGGGCATGACTTCCGGCCTGAATACCGCAAAATCAGGCAGGTTATCAGCAATATCGGCGATAACATCCCAATCATAGCCTTAACAGCAACAGCGACCCCGAAAGTTCAGCAGGATATTCAAAAAAACCTGCAGATGAACAATGCCACAATTTATAAATCATCATTTAACAGGTCGAATTTATTTTACGAAGTGCGCGCCAAGCGTAACGTGATCAAAGAGATTGTAAAATTTGTAAAGCAAAACCAGGGCAAATCCGGGATCATATATTGCCTTAGCCGTAAAAAAGTGGAGGAAGTTGCAGAAGCGCTTAACCTTAATGGAGTTAAGGCGTTGCCATACCATGCAGGCCTCGATCCAAAAGTACGCGCCGATACACAGGATAAATTCCTGATGGAGGATGTAGACGTTATTGTAGCTACAATTGCCTTTGGTATGGGTATTGATAAACCTGATGTGCGCTATGTGATACACCATGATGTACCAAAAAGCATGGAAGGCTATTACCAGGAAACCGGCCGCTCCGGCCGTGACGGGGGCGAAGGTGTTTGCGTAGCTTTTTATTCGGAAAAGGACATTGATAAGCTTCAAAAGTTCATGAAGGATAAACCTGTCGCTGAACGTGAGATCGGTACGCAGATATTGAAAGAAGTGATTGATTATGCCGAGTCATCGGTATGCCGTCGCAAGCAATTGCTGCATTATTTTGGCGAAAACTTTAACGAAGCAGGCTGCAATAATATGTGCGATAATTGCTGCGGGCATAAAGAGCATTTTGATGGAGAACTCCACCTGCATAGGGCGCTAAGCCTGATCAGGCTGATAGGTGAAAAATTTGACGATCATCATATCATCAGCATACTGGTAGGAGAGGAGAACGCGCAGATAAAGAACTATGAGCATGATTTGCTTGATTATTATGGCTCGGGCAAGGAAGATGGCCGCAATTTGTGGAACTCGTTACTCAGGCAGGCATTGCTCAATAATTTCCTGTCGAAAGATATTGATCAGTACGGTTTATTACGATTAACGAAAACTGGTAATGCGTTTATTGAAAACCCGTACAGTATCCGTTTTGTATTAAACAAGCCGATTGAAGCAACCGATGATGATGACAACGAAGACGGCCCAAAACAAGGCGGCGGTGCATTAGATGCGGAATTATTGCAGATGCTGAAAGATTTGCGGAAAAAGCTGGCAAAACAAAAAGGCCTGCCACCGTTCGTAATATTCCAGGATCCTTCTTTAGAGGAAATGTGTACCCATTATCCCATCAGTACTGACGAGTTGAAACAAATATCTGGCGTAGGGGCAGGCAAAGCGTTAAAGTTTGGCAAGCCGTTTACCGACCTGATACAGAAATACGTTGAGGATAATGATATTGACCGCCCTATTGATATGGTGATAAAAAGCGCCGCAAATAAATCGGCCCTTAAAGTTTTTATCATTCAAAATATCGACCGCCATTTAAACCTGGACGATATTGCCGCTTCGAAAGGATTATCATATGAGGAGATACTGAAAGAAGTAGAAACCATCGTTAACTCAGGCACCAAACTTAACCTCAATTATTATATTGACGAGGTTATGGATGAAGATAAGCAGGAAGAAATTTATGATTATTTCCGCACCGCGGAAGTTGACTCTATAGACGATGCGCTTGCTGAACTTGGCAATGATGAATATACTATTGAAGAAGTGCAGTTGATGCGGATAAAGTTTTTATCGGAGATGGGGAATTGATGTTTTGATGTGCAGATATGTAGATGTGCAAATGAAAAAGAGCCTTTGGATTAATTTCTAAAGGCTTTTTAATTGGTGAATGTGTTCTCGAATATTGAAAGGCTTCTTTTTTTGATTTTAACCGATTTTAAAGTCGCAGGAGCCAGATGATTAACAATGCATTATGAGTAAAACAGCATTTATTGAATGGGATGTTTGGATAAATAGTATTAAATTTGAAATAATCAGTTAAAGATAAATGAGTAAGATCAGGATAAAAAATTTCGGCCCCATAAAAGAAGGTCATAATGAAAACGATGGGTGGATTGATATTAAAAAGGTAACTGTATTTATCGGAAATCAGGGAAGTGGGAAAAGTACTGTGGCTAAATTAATCTCCACTTTTACATGGATGGAAAAAGCGCTAACTCGTGGAGATTATGATAAAAAAGCTTTTGAAAGCGAGGATGTATTAAAAAAATATTTGGCATACCATAAAATTGAAAACTATTTTAGGCATAGTCATAGGTTAAAAATGAAGATGGTTTTCCATAATGACTCTGTAATAGAATATGTTGGTGATTCGTATTCTTTTAAATATCAACAGCGTCATTTAACGATTTCAGAAAATCAATTAGGCAATTACCCTTTGCCACAAATCATGTATTTACCTGCAGACCGTAATTTTTTAAGCTCTATAGATGATCTAAAAACCCAAAGAATTTTTTCTGCAGCCCTAAGCGAATTGCTTTATGAATTTGACAGTTCAAAAAAGGACATGAAAGGTGATTTAAGATTGCCTATAAATGAAGTTGATCTAGAATACGATAAGGAGAATGATATTTTATATTTAAAAGGGAAAGGATATAAAATTAAATTAGCGGAATCATCAAGCGGTTTTCAGTCATTTGTGCCACTTTTTTTAGTGACGTGGTTTTTAACTAATTCTGTAAAAAGTCAAGCTGAAAATAAAGAGCCGATGAGCAGCGATGAACTCAATAGGTTTAAAAGAGGCGTTACTGACATTTACTCAAATAATAATTTAACTGATGAACAAAAAAGAACTGCCATATCTGCACTATCGGGCAGGTTCAATAAATCGGCATTTATAAACATTGTTGAAGAGCCGGAACAGAATTTGTTTCCGACTTCGCAATGGCAAATGCTAAAAAGCCTGTTACAGTTTAATAATATGAATGACGGTAATAAATTGATCATGACAACGCATAGTCCATATATTATTAATTACCTCACATTGGCTGTTAAAGGATTTTTAGTTGAAGAGAAAATAAAAGATTTAGGTCATGAAGAAGAACTAAATTCAAAACTGGCATCAATAATACCGCTTAATTCAGTTGTTAAACCTGATGATTTGGCTATTTATGAATTGGATGATAATGGGGGAATTATCAAGCTCGGAGATTATAACGGACTACCTTCAGATAATAATTATTTAAATAACAACCTTTCTGAAGGAAATAATTTATTTGCTTCAATTCTGGACATCGAAGACGAACTGGAAGAAATATGATCGCAGATTTTTCTAAGCCTGAATGTCGCAGGATAACCAGTGAGCCTTTATTTGGCCTTTGTGATGATGATAGTAAATTACCTGCTTATATAGATTTGGTAAACAACACAATATGGATAGCAACTGTAATTAATGTTAGCCAAAAAGAAATAACTTTTACTGCGGTCGACAATTGTATTGAAATTTTTAGAGAAAACGGTGATATTGAAAGCCGTTGTGACGTTATGTTAACAACCGATATTTGTCTCTATCTGATAGAATTAAAAAACAAAGTATCAGATTGGCGATCTGAAGGTATTGATCAGCTTGAGGCCACAATTACAGCACTAAAAAATGCGGAGAGTGCTTTGTTCTTTAGTTTTAGAAAAAGGAAAGCCTATGTAGCTAATAGGCGACATCCGCATTTTGTTAAAGTTGAGACTGAGGTTATGGAAAGATTTCGGGATGTTCATCGAATTCGCCTTTATTTGGAAGCTACGATATTGATAAACTGATAATCCAGATTTGGCAACCTTTCCGATGTTATCAAAAATAGAACCGGCTTATCTAAACTCCAAATAATCAAAATTCATATTCCCGTTTGCCACCACATGCAGGGTAAGGATATGAACACCCTTTTTAAGCTTAACGGTTGTTAATGAATCAGCTTTATTCCAATGGTGCCATTGCCGCCATGCAACAGTGTCACGGTCATCATGGGTTGATGTCACTTTTAACGGGCCGGTAATAGCCTTGCCATCCAGGTCAAGGGAAATAGCACCGTCGCCATTGGCGGTGTACATTAAACCGATTTGGTAATTGCGGGTTTCATTTACTTTTACGGTATAGTTTATCCATTCACCGGGCTTTGTCCAGCCGACATATAACTGGCCCATGTCCCTGGGCACTTTATTGTAGGGGTTATTATCTATATTATGTTCTTTAGTGTACGATATATCAACTCCCTCCTTCATCCTGAATTCGTTTAAATAGGTACCATTTGCAGGGTTAAGCTTGCCGCTACCATTATTTATACTATCTGAATCATGGTAGGCAATGCCTTCACCGCCTTCATTGTATAATTCACATTCAACCCTGCCGGGGATCTGCTGCATCTTATTTTGCCAGGGTATACCGGCATTCATTGTTTTGTAAATGGGGGTACAGGAGAAAAAGACAAGTACAATGAAGGCAGCCAGGAGTGTTTTCATTTTCAAGTTGAAAGGTTGTAATGTTGAAAAGTTGTAATGTTAAAGGTAGTACTTATTGTTCAAAACTCTTTCTTTCGGACTTCCGGACTAAAAACAACCTCTACTTAGATATTATCTTAAATTCCGTCCTTCTATTCTTTTTACGCCCGTCTTCGTTATCATTTGGCGCTATAGGTTGTGTTTCGCCATAACCTTTATAAACGAGCCTGCCGGCATCTATCTTATTACTGATAAGGTATTGATAAACCGATTTTGCCCTGTTTTCTGAAAGTATTTGATTAGCCTGGTTGCTACCCACATTATCCGTATGGCCTGATATTTCAATATATAAAGCAGGGTTCAACGTCATAAACTCCACCAATTTATCCAATTCAGCCACTGACTCTGGTTTCAGGTCGAATTTATTGGTGTCAAAAAATATGTTGTTCAATATCACTTTGTTCCCAATTTCAATAGGCTGCAGCAAAACGGATATATTAAATGGGTTATTAGCTTCACGCCCTATCAGCGAAAAGTTCTGGGAATAAAAGAGGTAGCCGTTTTTTGAAATATTAAGGCCATAGTTTTTGCCCGCGGTAAGCGTAGCCAAAAAGTCGCCCCGGTTAATGTCGCTATAGTCCTGGTAAACAGGTATGTTTTTTTGCAGGTCAATTATTTCAACGGCGGCTTCCAATGGCTCGAGGGTTTTGGCATCGGCAACTTTTCCTTTTACATAAGTTACCACGTGGGGTCTTAAATTTTCCGGCAACTCAAAAGTGTAAATATCATACCCCCCGTAACCACCTAAATTATTGGACGAAAAGAAAGCATCCTTTCCGTTAGCAGTCAATGTAAGCCCATTTTCGTCGCCATTCGTGTTAATTGGATAGCCCAGGTTTACAGGCTTTTGCCATTTGCCATCTTTGCCTAAGCGGCTCATAAACAAGTCTTTTCCGCCCAATCCGGGCCAGCCGTTTGAACAAAAATAAAGCGTGCTGTCATCAGGGTGAATGAATGGCGATTGCTCGTCAAATGAGGTGTTAATATTGGGCCCCAGGTTTTCTGGTTCACCCCATCCTTTGTCAGTTAAGGTTGATTTCCATATATCGTAACCACCATAGCCTCCCTTGCGGTTGCTTACAAAATAAAGCGTCCGTCCGTCTGCACTTATAGAAGGCTGCGATTCCCATCCGGGGGTATTTACAGGGGGTGCCAAATCAAATGGTTTGCCCCAGTCGTCCCCCTTTTTTTGTGCGATATAAATATCACAGCGCCCAAGCCCGTCGGGACGATTACAGCCTGTAAAAAACAAATATTTGCCGTCCTGCGATATTGATTGGGCGCCTTCATTATATTCGGGGGTATTTATCTGGTCGCTTAAATAAGTAGCTGTTTGCCATTTGCCATCCACCTTTACACTTTTATAAAAATCTTCGTTGTTATTTATCTTGCGGGTAAATATCAGCATGCTTTCATCGGCAGTGGCTGTAGGTAAATATTCGTCATCGGCAGTATTAATTTCAGGCCCCATGTTAACGGGTTTAAAGGGTACAGGGTGTTGAATGGCGTTTATACTAAATTTGCAGTCGGCAATCAGCTTTTGGGCAAAAAAAGTATTTTGCGGTGCAATGTCCGGGTAAGTTAAGTATTTTTCCAGGTGTTGCTGTGCATTTTCATATTGCGCTAGGTTAATTTCTTCATCACCAATTTTAAGATAAACCGAACGGTTAAAGTCAGGATTGAGCGCTATTACTTTAAGATACTGCACTATGGCCAGTTTATGCTGGTGCATCAGGCGGAATACATCAGCCAGCACCGCATGTGCTTCAACAAATTTATCGTCAGCCCCTATAGATTCCTGTAATTGTTTAACAGCATCATCATAAAGGCTTTCATCTAAACTTTGGTTGGCTAAAGCAAAATATTTTATTGCTTCCTTATCGGTGGTAGAATACTGTCTCTGCTGGGCAGATGCAAAAACCGGTAAAAAAAATAAAAGAACCACGAATATCTTAACACTCATTCCTTTGAAACGCTAATTGGTACCCGAAGTTACATATATTATGCGAATCAAACGACAAGAAATTGGTCATTCGGTCATTGAGTCATTAAGTCATTGGGATGATGTTTAACTTTTACAACGTTTACGACAATTCCAACCAAATTAACAGCCTAAGGAATATTCAAATATTTATGCGTTTGCAGGGATATTTCCCATTGGGGATTGTTCATTACATAATCCACTATAAGCGGGGTCATCTCTTTTGATTTTGACCATTCGGGCTGCAGGTACAGCTTGCAGCCGGGAGAAACCAATTTCGCGTTTTGTTCGGCAAAGGCAAAATCTGATTGATTGAATACGATCACTTTCAATTCATCCGCATTTGCGGCAACATTAGTGGTCGGGGCTTTGAATTTTTTCGGCGATAAACAAATCCAGTCCCAATGACCCGACAACGGGTAGGCCCCTGAAGTTTCTATAAAGGTTTTAATGCCCTTTTTTTGCAGGCCGGCTGTCAGGTAATCAAGGTTATAGATCAATGGTTCGCCGCCGGTTACCACTACTGCTTTCGACGGATGTTTTGATGCATTTTCAATGATCTGGTCGGCATAGGTAAGGGCATGTAGCTCGGCATCCCAGCTTTCTTTTACATCGCACCAATGGCAACCAACATCGCAGCCGCCAAGGCGTATAAAATATGCAGCTTTACCTGTGTGAAACCCCTCGCCCTGTATCGTGTAAAACTCTTCCATTAAAGGAAGCTGCGTACCATCTTCCGGTATTTGATGTGCCATAGTAGGGGGCAAATTTACTTATTAAAGGTGAAAGGGTAAAGGCGAAAGGTAAAAGGTAGAATTGCATGACACAAAAACAGTTAATGGAAATTAAATGATAAAATAATCCTAAAAAAACCTTTGACCTTTACCCTTTTACCTTTCACCAATTTTTACTATCATTACTTAAATTTTTGCGTTATGAAAAAATTTTACTACCCCATTCTATTTTTCGTACTGCTTTGCCTTTCATCATGTGTTGATATTGAAGAACATTATGATTTTAAACCCGATGGTTCGTGTAATGTGTTGTATAGTTTTGACATGAGCAGCGCCGTATCGGTATTGATGAACCTGATGAGTGATTCCATCAAGGAAACGCCCCAATTTTCGCTTGTAAAAGATACTACCCTTAATTTTTATACGGCACTGCCCGATAGTACCCAACAAAAAATGACACTTGAGGAAGCTAACATGGCTAAAAGCAGCAGCCTGATGGTGAAAATGAATCTTAAACAAAACATTATGAAGGTTGGGATCAACCACGTGGCGAAAAATTCCGCCGATCTCGAATACTATTTAAAACACCTCTCGAAAATTTCAATGAACAGCCAGTTGAACAATGTTACAAAAAATGATAAACACGTTGGGGGTTTTGATGCCGAGCAGCTTGTGGCAGGAGAGGACTATTATTCATACGAGATAACGCCGCACAAATTTTACCGGGTTATTGACAAGACAAAGTTTAACGCATTTTTAAAGAAAACCCAGTCGGCTTTTGCTATGGCCAAGGCCATGTTAATTGATATGCCCTATAAAGTTGTGCTGAATTTCGCCAAGCCGGTAAAAAAAGTAAATAATCCTAAAGCCATCGTTTCTGCCGACAGAAAGCGGGTTACCCTCATAACTAATATGGATGATGTAATAAAAAACCCATCCTTAATGAATTTGAAGATCGATTTCTAAATAATTAACACGAATTTCACGAATAGTGCGAATTTTCACGAATGAATTCGTGGTGAAGAGATAAATTAGAATCTTTGTCAATCCGAAATTGAAAATCCGAAATCTGATATAATAATAAATGAACACGAGAGCTATAGATTATGTTACCGAAGATTTTTATGAGTCATTAAGCTTTATGGATGGGGAACTGCCCGACCTGGAAACGGTAAGGTCATTGTTTTATGCTGATGGCCTATTGGTGAACAATAGTTTTGGTAAATCAATAAAATACACGGCCGATTCGTTTATTGAATCCTTAGAAGAGCAGATTGAGGACGGACGGTTAACCCAGTTTATGCAAAGGGAGTTGTATTCAAAAACTGAAATATTTGGCCGGGTAGCACAACGGGTAAGTGTTTACGAATACAGCCTGGTTTATCACGAAATTGAAAACCTGCCACGTGGCGTAAATTATATACAGTTTGTACAGGACAATGATAACTGGCTTATCACCTCTATGGCCTGGAATGATGAGAGTGAGAATTACAAGGTGCCGGAGGAGTTGGTGAGTGGGTGAGTGGTGAATGGTCAGTAGTGAGTAATGAGTAGTCAGTGTGAGGGCTGACAAATAATAGCCAACTTACTATTCACCACTCACCACTCACTTGTAGACTTCCTTATTCGCCGAAGCCAACGTGTTTTTCAGCAATCCAATAATGGTCATTAAACCTACGCCGCCGGGTACGGGGGTTATCCAGGAAGCTTTTGGGGCTACGTTTTCAAAATCAACATCGCCATAAAGTTTAAAGCCCGATTTTGTTAGAGTGGAGGTTTCCCGGTTCATACCAACATCTACAACCACTACGCCATCTTTTACCATATCGGCAGTAATAAAGTTCTTTTTGCCTATGGCGACAATGAGAATATCAGCCTGTAAAGTAAAACTTTTTATATCAGGCGTACGGCTATGGCAAATAGTAACCGTGCAATTGCCGGGGTAAGTATTACGCGCCATTAAAATGCTCATGGGCGATCCTACAATATTGCTTCGCCCAACTACCACACAATGTTTGCCAATTGTGTCAATGCCGTACTCTTTCAGCATTAAAGTAATGCCATAAGGTGTAGCGGGGATAAACGAAGGCAAATTACGCTGCATCCGGCCCAGGTTAACCGGGTGGAAGCCATCAACATCTTTACGGAAATCTATCTTTTCGGTTACTTTTTCAGGATCGATATGTTTGGGCAGGGGCAACTGTACGATGATGCCATCAATATCGGCATCTGCGTTGAGTTCAGCCACCTTGTTCAATAATTCTTCCTCGGTAACATCGCTTTCATATCTTACCAAAGATGATTTAAAACCGACCTGCTCACAGTTTTTTATCTTGCTGGCCACATAAGTTTCACTGCCGCCATCATGCCCAACCAAAACAGCTACCAAATGTGGTTTGCGCCCGGTTTCGGCTAATATTTTAGCTGCGCCTTCGGCTATTTCGCCTTTAAGTTTTTCTGATACGTATTTTCCGTCGAGTAATTGCAC
>Ga0206864_1114_pt2 | contig 27071 bp, 24 predicted proteins | sample Alteio_BWOrgCont_42_FD_152632 | JGI IMG/M metagenome (GOLD analysis project Ga0206864, IMG submission 152632) | Enriched cells from forest soil in Barre Woods Harvard Forest LTER site, Petersham, Massachusetts, United States -... | ecosystem: Environmental > Terrestrial > Soil > Temperate forest >...
GGATGGACGCCGGCATTACGCCCGACCGCCTCGAGGACATTGACCCGGATATAAATATGAACGAGGCTCTTCGCGATATTCCGAGCGCAGATCCAGATTTTTGCCATTTTTTAGGGTGAACTTAAATTTTATAGAGCTGGAAACCGGGCCGCTCTCAGGGAAAATACCTTCCTTAAAAATACCGGTGTAAACGGTACTCGCGCTGCCTGAAATATCGGTAGGGTAGCCAAGCCCGAGCAATTTAAAAGGCGGCCCCATAATATGGCAGCCCATATCGCCGAGAGCGCCGGTGCCAAACTGCCACCAGCCGCGCCAGTTAAAAGGCACCAGGTTGTCAATATAATCGGTATGCTGCGCTGTGCCAAGCCACAAGTCCCAGTTAAGTTCTTTAGGTATTGGCGGTTTTGCCGATGGCCATTGGATGCCCTGCGGCCATACTGGGCGGTCTGTCCAGCAATACACTTTTTCAATATCGCCGATAAGGCCTGCCTCGAACCATTCGCGCATGGTGCGCATACCATCGCATGATGCACCCTGGTCGCCCATTTGGGTTACCACTTTATATTTTTTGGCGGCCTGGGTAAGCACGCGCGCCTCGTAAATATCGTGGGTTAATGGTTTTTGCAGGTATAAATGCTTTTTCAGCTGCATGGCGCTATGACCAACAATGGCATGGTTATGATCAGGAATGGCTACCGTAACGGCATCAAAGTTTTTGCTCTCTTTGTCAAACATTTCGCGCCAATCCTGGTAAAATTTTGCTTTCGGAAAATCCTTTCTGCGCGCTGCTCCGGGCCGGTCGTCCACATCACATAAAAAGGCGATTTCGGCATTCTTTTTTGGCGCAGTAGCAAAATGATGTATATCATTTTCAGCCTCGCCACCGGTACCTACAGCCGCTATGTACAGTTTATCACTTGGTGCTGTATATCCCTTGCCACCCAAAACAAAACGTGGTACTATATAAAATCCTGCCGTAGCAATAGCTGTTTTCTTAATAAACTCCCCGCGACTGATCGCATTTTTACCGGCAGTATCTTTGTTTTTTTCCATGATAGGCTGGTTATTTAATGGTTAAAGGTCTTACAGCAACTTCCTTAAAAAAGACAATATCATTATCACTATGATTTTGTAAACCTATATAACCATAATTGGGCCGCAAGCCGCGAAAAGGTTCATAATCAAATTTGCGGGACGGGGCAGGGTCGCCTTCTGTATAATCGGTTACCAACTGGCCGTTTACATAAACAATAGTACGCGGGCCGTCGAGGGTAATTTCCATAACGTTCCATTGCGGGCCGGGCCTGCCCGGTTTTGAATGTGGTTTGGATATTGAATACAAGGCGCCGGTAATATGATATTCATCTTCGCCCGAAGTTTCGGGATGGTTGTCTATCTGCACTTCGTAGCCATAATATACTGGCATGAATGCTTCGCTCGGCTCAATGGGGATGCGAATAAAAAAGCCCGAATTGCTGTTTTCTTTCTCCATTTTGTAAACAACACGGATAACACAGTTGCCGAATTTTTCTCTCGTCCAATAGCACAGGCCCATTCCGCCATGGCTGCCGGTTAAACCATTTTCTACATACCTGCTTCCGGGGCCGACCATTTTCCAGCCGTCGAGGTCTTTGCCGTTAAAAAGCTGCCGCCAGCCGCTGTCAACTGGTTTCTGGATTTCAATTTTTTTGTTGTGGGAGGATGAGTTTTTTACAGGTGGGTGGGTTGGGAGAAACGCACTGCTGCATAAAACTACAACCAGGAAACCAATGCATAAGCACAGGCTGCTAAGGATAACTTTTTTATTCATGATCTGTTAATTTTAGCTATGAGATCTGAGATATGAGTATTGAGATAGAAAGTTGGGCCTTCTCACATCTCATTTCTCAAATCTCACATCTCCAAATGGGTTTATAATGGTTAACTAAAGTAGGGATATTTATTAAACTTCCGCAAAAAATGTACAGATAAGATTTGCTGTCATTTTATTTATATTGCAGGAAATATTATCACCTAACCTATGAAATCAACAATACTTTTAATAGCCAGTTTTTTACTTGCTTTAACGTTTTCATCATACGGGCAATCATTAATTGTCGCAAAGGATATCAACCTCCCAAAAGACACTGCAACCAAAAATGAGCTGATCAATTCATTGAATGGCTTTCTTGATCAAAAGGATGGCCCCAACAAAAACAACAAATTTGTTTTAAAAGAGGATCTGTTGGCGATGTCGGCACTATTAGATGAGTTGAAGGGTATGGATAAAAATGCTAAGCTTAAGGATGATCATTTTTATAAAGCCTATCTCACGAATGCAGTTAAGCTTGACAATAATGATTTTTTGGTACAGTTTGCTTATATGGGAATGAGTGAAAACGTGCCGGCTTTACGGGCAAGCTTTAAGTTGATGGCAAAAAATCAGGATGGTCAATTTTTCTTTTATTCAATTTTAAAACAAAATACCATCGCATGGAAAACTAAAAAGATAAGCAATGTTACCTATCATTTCAAAGATACGCTGGATAAGATAAATGCCATGGCTTATTTAAAGGCAGTAAATTCTTACGACAAAAGGCTGAAGATGCCGGTTACGCCTTTTGATTTTTATTTCTGCGATAACTTTCCGGAAGTGCTACAGGTTTTGGGCGTTGATTATAAATCAAATTATAATGGGATTAAGTATGATGACATTTCATCGCACGAAAACGGGACTAACCTCGAAATAAACGGTGGATATGACGGGCAATTTAAGTTTGACCCACATGATCTGTGGCACGACAGGCTACATATGGTCGTATCAGTTAACGTAATAAACAGGCCTGTTGATGAAGGTTGTGCATACCTTTACGGTGGCAGTTGGGGCATTCCATGGGAACAAGTATTAACGATGTTTAAAAAATATGCGGCTGACAATCCAAAAGCTGATTGGTTAAACCTGTACATCAACTCCAATAAATTTTCGGATAATAACAAGCCGATGTATGTAGCATACATTATAAATGCCCTGATCGTTCAAAAACTGGAAAAAGAAAAAGGTTTTGCACCAGTGCTCGAATTGGTAAGCTGTGGCAAGCGGGAACAAGGAGACGATAATTATTTTAAAGCGCTGGAAAAGGTTAGCGGGATAAGCAAAGTGGGTTTTAATGCGGCGGTTTGGGGATTGATTAAAGCGGACTAAGATTTGTAGGATTTTAAAATGATAGGATTAGATAAGACATTTAATCGGTTAAAAATCCTAATATCCTTTAATCTTAAAAATATTTGTCTGTTTTATTTATAAGCCGCATTTTCGGGATGTTTCACATTAAATACCCGTTTATACTCCAAACTTTTAGTTCCAAAATTTATGAGCAATCCCACCGGTAATTTATAGGCTTCTAAATAATTGATAGCCTGTGCGAGATGTGAATCGTCAAGGCATGAAAAGGCTTTTAACTCCGTCATAATTTTATCTTCTACAAAAAAGTCAACCCTTCTTGTACCAATATCAATTCCATCATAATATATCGTCATTACCATTTCTCTTTTAAATTTTAATCCTTGTTTTCCCATTTCAATTGCCAGCGCCTTTTGATAAATAACTTCGGGGAAACCGCAACCAAGGGTAGTATGAACTTTCATTGCACAGCCAATAATTTTATGGGTAATGTTTTCGTGTAGCATGAACTAAGATTTGTAAGATTGAAGGATGTTAGGATTTTTAATGGAATAAATATAACGACTTATATTAATAAAAACGGATCCTATAATCTTAAAATCCTACGAATCTTAGTAACTTTGCATCCTCAAATTTTGGATAAGAATAATGTTTGAAAATTTATCAGATAAACTCGACAGGGCCTTTAAAGTATTAAAAGGACAGGGAACTATTACTGAAATAAACGTGGCTGAAACCATGAAGGAGATCCGCAAGGCCCTACTGGATGCCGACGTTAACTATAAAACTGCCAAAGCTTTTACTGATGATGTAAGGCAAAAAGCCATTGGTCAGAATGTATTAACTGCTATCTCTCCCGGCCAGTTGCTCACCAAGGTAATGAGCGACGAGCTAACGGAATTGATGGGCGGCAGCACTGCCGAACTTAATTTATCAAGTTCGCCAACTATCATACTGATTGCGGGCTTGAACGGTGCGGGTAAAACAACTTTTACCGGCAAGCTGGCCAATTATCTAAAAACGCAAAAAAACAAAAAACCTTTATTGGTTGCCGATGATATTTACCGCCCGGCGGCTATTGAACAATTGCAGGTTTTGGGCGGACAGATAGGCGTACCCGTTTATGCCAACTTGGAATCGAAAGACCCGATTGCCATTGCAAGGGAAGGCATTGCATTAGCCAAACAAAACGGCCATAATGTGGTGATCATTGATACTGCTGGCCGACTGTCGATTGACGAGGCTATGATGCGCGAGATAGAGCAGGTAAAAGACGCTGTAAAACCACATGAGATATTATTTGTAGTGGATGCCATGACAGGGCAGGATGCCGTGAATACTGCCAAAGTATTTAATGACCGCCTTGATTTTACTGGCGTTGTATTAACCAAGCTTGATGGCGACACCCGCGGCGGTGCGGCGCTTTCCATAAAATCAGTCGTAAATAAACCGATAAAATTTATCGGTACCGGTGAAAAGATGGAAGCGCTGGATGTTTTCCACCCTGATCGTATGGCCTCCCGTATTTTGGGTATGGGCGATGTGGTTTCATTAGTAGAACGCGCCCAGCAGCAGTTTGACGAAAAAGAAGCCGCCGAGCTGCAAAAGAAGATCCGTAAAAATAAATTTGACTTCAACGACTTTTACAGCCAGATACAGCAGATCAAAAAAATGGGGAACATGAAAGACCTGATGGGCATGATTCCCGGTGTTGGAAAAATGATGAAAGATGTTGAAGTGAGTGACGATGCGTTTAAAGGCATTGAAGCCATTATCCAATCCATGACACCCTACGAAAAAGGCAACCCCGATAGCATCAATCAAAGCCGCCGTAACCGTATTGCCAAAGGATCAGGCACTAACCTTATTGAAGTTAACCGCCTGATAAAACAGTTTGAGGATATGCGTAAGGTTATGAAGCAAATGAGCAATCCCGCAGCCATGGCTAATATGATGCGGAGAATGCCGAAGTAGATTGATTTCGGATTTCGGAATTTCGATTTCGGATTTATATATTTAGCGTTATGGCAAAAGTAATCATACCGGATATTATGAAGGCGCTAAAGGCTCTCAGCTATAGTAACGCTGACAACTTGCATATTCGTTATGATAAAGAGGCTGATGTTATGTACGTCAGTTTTGGCCCACCGGTACCTGCTGATGATAGTGAATTAGGTTAAGACGATATTTTATACCGATATAAAGATGGTGAAGTGGTTGGGCTTACTGTAACTCATTTCAGTAACCGGGTAGTATCCTCAAACAATTATCCCCGTCGTTCCCCCTTTAGGGGGTCACGGGGCTACACAAAGTCCAACCCTGCAAAATTTCTTGTCAATACCTGGCTATTGTTAACATCAAGCCATTTATCAAGCAGTGTGGCGTATACATCCCTGAAATCTATCTGGTATTTTAAGTCGCCGTTATCCAATTGGGTGAGATCGGGGGCATCATTGTAAATGCCTGCTTTTTTAAGTTTACCTCCATATATTAAGATATTATTTGCTGTACCGTGATCGGTGCCGTTGCTGGCGTTTTGCTCAACACGGCGGCCAAATTCGGAAAATGTCATCACCAGTGTGTCATCAAGTTTGCCGGTTTGTTTTAAATCTTTAACAAAAGCGGCCACGGCATCGCCATATATCTTTAACTGCCTGCTCTGCTGGTTTTGCTGGCCGACGTGGGTATCAAATCCGCTTAGAGATACGTAGTAAACACGGGTTTGCAAACCGGAATTAATAAATTTCGAAACAGTTTTAAGCTGGTTGCCCAAAGCCGTTGCTGGGTACTCGGCGGTAACGGTATATGTTTTTGATGTGTTTTGAATATAATCGGCAGATGAATAGGTTTCTATCATGGTTTTATACAGGTAGCCCAAATTATCTTCATTTAGGTTAGCATCTCCATGATCATGCACTAAATCTTTAAAAAACGGTTCGCGCGTAATTTGGTATAGCTTATTCGGATCTTGTACGGCGATAGCTTTCATTTTGGCGCCTTTCATGGCAAGTGAAAGGGTATCGTCAACTTCGATAGCGGTATATGGGTTTTTGCAGCTCTGGCAGTTTGAATCCAGGTAGCGCCCAATCCAGCCGGTAGTTAAAAACTGGTTTGAATCGCTGGCCGTTTGCCAGATGTCCATCGACCTGAAATGCGAACGATCAGGATTAGGGTAACCAACGGAGTTGATAATGCTCATCAAACCCTGGTCGTAAATATCTTTTAGGGCAGATAAGTTCGGGTTTAAACCCTGCATATCGTTCAGCTTAATAATATCAGTTTGGTTTACCGCAATGGTTTTGCGTTTTTGATAATAAATATCATTCCCGTAAGGGATAATAGTGTTTAACCCATCATTGCCGCCCGAAAGCTGGATGATCACCAGGTTTTTATAACCTGAAACATCGCTCGCCGCCAAAGCCTCAAACGGCTTCAAAAAGGCTGGTATCATTAACGCCCCAGAAGCAAATGCGGTGTTTCTTAAAAAATCCCGTCTTTTCATAATTATTGAATTAGTGATTTATTGAATTGTTGAATGAAAAAAATCAGTCATTCAACAATTCAATAATTCGTACCTAACATAGCTGGTATTCTGGTGTTGAAACTATTTGTATTACTGCTGTTTTTATATCCGGCGTATTATTGATCGCGTCGGTTACTGTTTTGTTTAATTTTGGCTCTAACATAAATTCTGCCATTTGTATTTTCGATGTATCTGCCGGTATAGCTTGAAAAAACTTATCCCAGTCTGGTTGTGCCTGTACCCGTTTTATAACGTTTAACTGCTGTTTCCTTACTGCTGCAAGGTAGGCCTCATCTTCAGGATCGGCCTTTCCTGTAAAATCAATAACCCCTGCATTTAATATGGTTGAGGGGATTTTCATCCGGTACATTAAGGATGAACTGTCAATCCAGTTTTTGCCTCCCGGCCAACCGGCGACATTTGGCGGCCTGAAAAGTACTTGCCCCAATGTCCGCTGAAATTGGAGCAGCACATCCGGGTTTTGGTAAGTGATATAAAATTGCCTGTTTAGCCCGGTCAAAAGCTCAACCGGTGATTTTACCAGGTTTCCGATATTTCTATCATCATAAAACCAATCCGAATGGAAAATAAATTCAAGCACGGGCTTTATTTCATACTTTGCATTGTAAAGCACATCTGCCATCTGGTTTATATGCACATCGTCAATAATATCATTTACAAGGTACCTGTATAATTTAGTGCTTATAAATATGGCAGTTTGTTTGTTGGCAGTAATTATATCAATAATATCCTCGCCGAAAAAATTGCCGGTTTGGCCTAAAAATGTTTTTGATCCGTCATCATGCACTTTTGGCCTGAAGGCATAATCCCCGGTTTTGCCATCAAAGGCCCAGCCTGTAAATGACCGTGCTGATTCTTTGATATCCTGTTCGGTATAATGCCCGCGGCCAAGCGTAAAAAGTTCCATCAATTCACGGGCGAAATTTTCATTCGGGTGCCCTTTTTGGTTTTGCTGGTTGTTTAAAAACTGCAGCATAGCCGGCGATTGTGAAACCTGCAGCAGCATGGTTTTAAAATTACCAAGGGCATTTTCGCGTTCAATATTGTTAAGCTGTTGTTCATAGTACGAATTGCCGATATTACAGGCGAAGTGGTTATGCCAAAAAAGTGTCATTTTCTCCCTTAGCTGGGCCTCCGTTTCGCTTAATTGTTTTATCCAGGTATTGTTAAGCAGCTTATATTGTTTATTCCGTTCTTCCTGAACCATCTTTTTTTCTTCATCAGTTTGATCTTTGGGATGATTTCGAAAGTCTATATTTTCAGTTATAACAGTAATCGGTTCCTGCTTTTCCGAGGCTTTTAAAAGCTTTCGTACCGCTTTCTTTATCGACCAATTTTCATGGTCATGCAAGTCTTCAAAACGAATACCGAAGCCTGCCCTTGCATATAAGTGTTTGATGTTTTTACTATTGTCCATGCTGATGATATGACGATACAAATTACCATTGGTTTAATAACAATATAGTTATCCTATTTATTATTATTTTAGGGGGATTAAATCCCTATCGTGCATGAGGAAACTTTTTACGCTGCTTTTAATACCATTTATATTGAGCTATGCCGTTAAGGCGCAAAATAAACCGGCTGCAAAAACGGATAGCGCTAAAATTAAAGCTTCACAAAAATCGTCTGTAAAAACTGATACTACACATGTTAAGTTTCCCCTGGTAATTCAATCGAATAAATTTGACAAGATTGACAGCGCCGACCTAAAGCTAACACCAGGCATACCGATAGAAAAATATGGTTTCATAGATACTGCCGATCTAAAATTAACCTCCTGCGATTTTGAAAAAGATGCCAATGCAATGGTGCTTTTTGACCGGGCCGAAATGGTTTGCAGTATCCCTGATATTATAATTGAACGCCAAAAAAGAATAAAAATATTTAATGAGAATGGAAAAAGCGAAGCCAACATCCGGATTGAATTAAACAATAAGTATGGAACGGAAAGGATTATAGGGATAGAAGCCGAAACCATAAATCTTACCAATGGTAAAATTGAATATACCAAACTTGATCCGAAGCTTATTTACATGGAACATACGGATGAAAGTAAAGATGCCGTATCGTTTTCAATGCCAAATGTGAAAGCGGGTTCAGTGATTGAGTACAGGTATATCTGGGATCGCGATTTTTCAAGAAACGTGCCCGACTGGGCCTTTCAATCTAACTTACCAACCCGGTACAGCCAGCTTGATGCATTTTTGAACCCGTTTATCTCATTCTCCGTACTATCAAAAAAAGATAAACCCTTTATCAGGGATACTGTTTCAATGAGCGGTTTGGGGCATGTTTGGGCGCTGCGGGATGTGCCATCATCAAAAGATGAACCATTTATGCGGTCGGCTGCTGACGCTATTCAAAGTGTTACGTTAATTATAAGTTCTGTAAACCTTGGCGGATTAAAAAGGAATATATCTGTATCATGGGCGGAAGTAGGTAAAGAAATTGCTGGCGGGCAGGGTTTTACTAAGCCCTTTGATCAAAGCCTTCATGATGAGGACGACCTGATTAAATCGGCAAAGGCGTTAAAAACGGATGATGAAAAAATCGCTTTTTTATTTAACCAGGTAAAAACATTGATGAAATGGAATGAAGAGAAGTATTACTATTCGAAAGACGGAATAAAAAGCTCCTGGAAGAAAAAAAGCGGTAATTGGGGCGAAATAAATATGATCCTGTGCCGCTTATTAAAACTATCAGGCATAAAAGCTTACCCGATGCTGGTGAGTACCCGTGATAATGGCAGCATACGTCCTGACTTTGTAAACGTATATCAAATCAATAAATTGGTAACTTATGTGCCTTTGGACAGCACAAAATATTACGTTTTAGATGCAACCGATAAATACAATACTTACAACGAAATACCTTTTGAACTTTTAAATTCTTATGGTTTATCATTAAATAAAGAAAAGGAAAAATATGACCTTGTTTTTATGAAAAAAGAATCGCCTGTAAAACAGATTGTTTTTATAGATGCCGAAATAAATGCAGGCGGCACCATGAGCGGCACTGCCCAGACCAGCAGCAGCAGTTATAACAAAGCCATCTATTTAGAATTGCATAAAAAACTTGATGAAAAAAAATATAATGAATATTTAACCGGTGATGATAATAATTTGAAAATCACCTCGCTCAAATTAGAGAACGCCGACGTTGACTCCCTGCCCTTAATACAGGATATAGCGTTTAACCTTGATTTGCCCGGTACGGATGATAAGTACATCTATTTTAACCCAAACCTGTTTACCTCACTGCATAACAATCCATTTATAAGCGAACACAGGGTATCGGATATTGATTTCGGGTGCAGCGAAACTTATAGAATCAATGGCAGGTATAAAATCCCGCCCGGTTATGTAATAGATGCAATGCCGAAGAGCATGAACCTTGTAATGCCTGATAAAAGTATCACCTTTAAGCGCGTGATTGGTGAGCAGGATGGTTATATCCTTGTAAATTATGTGATTAATTATGCAAAATCACTTTATCCACAGACTGATTATCCGGATATCCATGCTTATTTTAAAAAAATGAATGAAATACTGAATGAACAAATCGTATTAAAAAAAATATAACCGCTCTTTAGCACAATTTATATTCATAATTAAAAGGCCGGCATTTAATTTATTTATTATATTCGATGGATTAAACCCTAATACAATGATTAAACCTTATTCACTTTTGCTGCTGGGCATGTTTGCCTATACTGTTAATGCGCAAACAACAGCCCCCATCCCAACAGTACAGCCTTATGGAAAGATCGATAAAGAAGATATTGAAATGACATCATGTGATTTTGAAAAAGATGCTAATGCCGAAGTGCTTTTCGCCAAAGGGAATGTTTATTTTGACAGTGATTACAACCTTATTTTTGATCGCTATGTTCGTATTAAAATTTTTAATGATAAGGGGAAAGATGAAGCAAATATTAAGTTAAGGTTTCGTGCAGGCGATCGGTCTGAATATATTTCGAATATTTCAGCTGAAACGATCAACCAAAATACAGGTACACTACAAATAACTAAGGTTGATAAAAAACAAATTTTTACGCAAAGGATTAATAAATTATATAGCGAAATCGCTTTTTCGTTCCCTGAAGTTAAAGCCGGTTCAATTATTGAATATAAATATACTGTAACCGCCAATAATGTTGGTGATTTCCCCGATTGGTATTTCCAGTCAAATATCCCAACCCGTTACAGCGAGATCAGCACCACTATCCCAAGTATTTTATTTTACAAAAACCTGGTAATGGTGACCCAGCCTTGGGCTAAGAACACATCGGATGTAAAGGCGCTTGCGAATATCCCCTCGCTCAATGATGAGCCTTACATGAGCTCAGTAACAGATAATGAAGAAAGGATACTTTATGAATTAAAAACCATCAATGCGCCTAATTTTAACCAAAGCTTTTCAGATACCTGGGAAAAAGTTGGCAAAGAATTAATCGGGGATGAGGATTTTGGCTTACAATTCAGAAGAAAGCTTGCAGGGGAGGATGTCATTATAAGTAAGGCAAAAAGTTTAAGCACCGATGCTGAAAAGATAGCTTATATTTTTAATGAGGTAAAAAGCACCATGAAATGGGATCAGGAAGATGAACGATACACTAATGATGGAACAGCTGAAGCCTGGAATAAAAAAACCGGTAATTCAACCGAAATTAATCTTATCCTGTACCATTTGCTTCAAAAATCCGGGCTTAAGGCGTACCCAATGCTGGTGAGCACAAAAGACAATGGCAAAATAAATCCTGCCTATCCAAACAGTTACCAGTTTAACAGAACGGTTGCTTATATCCCGGTTGACAGTACCTTTAATTACATACTTGACGCTACCGGCAAATACAATATTTATAATGAAACCCCCAGGAATTTACTAAATGGCTTTGGTTTTTATATTAATAAAGATGACGAAAAGTACGAGCTGGTGTTTTTACAAAAAACAGCTCCTGTAAGAGGGGTAACTTTAATAAATGCAGAAATAAAGCCGGATGGAAAGATGTCGGGGACTGTTCAGGTAAACAGCTTTAGTTATAACCGGATTAATGATGTAAAAGAATATAAAACTGATGGGGAAGAAAAATATATAAAGGCTTTAAGCAATGGGGATAATAATTTAAAAATAACATCGCTCAAATTTGAAAACATGGAGGTAGATACCCTGCCTCTCACACAAAATATTGAGTTTACCCTTGATCTTACCGGCTCGGACGAAAATTATATTTATTTTAAACCCAATTTATTTGCATCAGATTATAACAATGAATTTTTAAGTGAGAACCGCTATACCGACATTGATTTCGGGTATCCGGGTAACTATGCTTTGAATGGTATTTATAAGGTACCCGCCGGATATAAAATTGACGCCATGCCCAAAAGCGCGACGATGGCAATGACCGACAAAAGCATCGTTTTTAAACGCTTAGTTGCCGAACAGGATGGTTCGGTGGTGGTAAGGTATCTGCTTTATTTTAAAAAGTCGATATATTTTAAAGAAGACTACCCTGAGATTCATGGCTTTTTTAAGAAAATGAACGAAATGATGAATGAACAAGTTGTATTGAAAAAAGGCTGATCGTACCATGCATAAAAAATATTTAAAATGCTTACTGTTTCTTGTTACATCATTCCCGTTGTTGGCTGTACGGGCATACAGCCAGGAAAAGGACATACCCAAGGATTTATATGTCGCCGCAACCATACCTGATTCATTAAAAGAAAATGCAAACTCGGTTGTGCGCTACAGCTTTGAAGATGATATTGTGAAGGAGCCGGGTAAGATGGTAAGTAAAATTCACAGAATTGTAACTGTTTTAAACGAAAAAGGCGATGATGAAGGGATTATGGTTTTAGGCTATAATAAGTATTACAGCTATAGCGATATTTTAATGCGCATATATAATGAAAAAGGCGATTTAATAAAAAAGTATCATAAGAGTGACATGGAAGATTATTCTGCCACCCACGGTGCCGACCTTGTGACGGATGACCGGCTACTGGCATTAAAACATACCATAGCTTCTTATCCTACAACAATTGAAGTTGAATATGAGGTTAATGTTAACAGTAATTTTGATCTTGGTCAATGGGAAATCCAGGGGAATGAACAAGCCGTTCAATCTGGTTATTATCATGTATCGATAGATAGCAATGCGGGTTTTCGTTACCTGAATAAGAATACGACTATTAAGCCCGAAAAAAAGACCATCGACGGTAAAAGTGATTACTCGTGGGAGGTTAAGAATTTAAAAGCAATTAAATTAGAGGAAAGGGCCGAAGGCTGGCGGGTTTTCCCGCATATTTATTTTGCCGCCAATAAATTTAACCAGGATGGGTATCCCGGTGATATCAGCACGTGGCAAAACTATGGCAAGTGGCAAAAGGATTTAAATGCTGATGTATGTTCCTTAACCCCGGAGCGCGAGGCCGAGATAAGGAAAATGACCGATACTATAAAAACAGATAAAGGAAAAGCCAGGTTCTTATACAACTACCTGCAGCAAAATGTGCGTTATGTGAGTGTACAATTAGGCATTGGTGGCTGGAAGCCCTTTGCTGCAACATTTGTTGACCAAAAGAAATATGGCGATTGTAAAGCATTATCAAATTATATGAGCGCTTTGCTTAAAGCAGTTGGTATACCTTCATGTTACGCAATTATAAACGCCAAAGCAAACCAGGAACCGGCAGATCCATCATTCCCATTTGATCCTTTTAACCATGTAATACTATGTGTACCATTTAAAGGGGACACAACATGGCTTGAATGTACCTCAAATACCCAACCGTTTGGGAAATTAGGTCCTTTTACAGAAAACAGGAATGCTTTAATAGTTACTGAAGATGGCGGCAAGCTGGTAAGGACGCCGCGCAGCACAATGCAGGATAACCAGTTTAACAGTGAAGCACATTTAACACTTAACGCTGATGGGAGCGCTAAAGCTACCGTGAAAATTTTATGTACCGGGGAATACCGGTTTGATTTTATTGAGTACACCGCACTTAAAGTTGATGAACAAAAGGAATGGGTGATGAACCAGCTAAATATAAGACAGCCATCTGTATTTAACTATGATCCGTCTGCAGACAAGGATGGCGTAAAAGAGGTAGACATAAATTTAGAGTACGATAAGTTTGTTGATATAATGGCCGGGGATAAACAGTTCTATCGCCCGCGCGTTTTTGACCTTTGCGCATTTACAGTGCCGGTTGAGGAAAAAAGAAAATCAGATTATTATTTCGATATCCCGCTTCAAAAATCGTGTGTTACCACCATTGACCTGCCCGCCGGGTATGAAATAGAAACGCTGCCTCTTAACCAAAGCTTAAAATTTACTTATGGTAATTACGAAGTAAATTATGTTTACGATGCCGCGAAGAACCAGGTAGTAAGTACCGCAAAGTTTAACATAACCAATCAGGTTATCCCGGCTGCCAAATACACCGAATTACAGCAATACCTTGATGCGGTTGCCAAAGCACAAAATAAAAAACTTGTAATACGTAAGAAGGCATAAATTTGTCCTGATGGTTTTCAGGCTTGACGAACGAATGTTATTTCCGGCTCCGGAACTGGCCGAACCCGACGGTCTGTTAGCCGTAGGCGGCGACCTGTCGACAGATCGCTTGCTGCTTGCCTATCAAAGCGGCATATTTCCATGGTACAGCGATGATACACCGATACTCTGGTATTCGCCGCATGAAAGGTTTGTACTTTCCCCGGATGAATTAAAGGTATCAAAATCAATGAAACAGGTTTTGCGCTCAAACAGGTTCAGGGTTACTATAGATCAATGTTTTGATAGAGTAATTTCCGCCTGTTCGGCTGTTGATCGTGAAGGCCAGGATGGGACATGGATAACAGCGGCAATGAAGGCGGCCTATATAAAGCTGCATCAATTGGGGTATGCACATTCAGTTGAAGTTTGGCAGCATGACGATTTAGTGGGAGGTCTTTACGGCGTACAAATTGGCACTGTATTTTGCGGCGAAAGTATGTTTAGCCTCGTAAGCAATGCATCAAAAACAGGCTTGGTACATTTATGCGAATCCAGAGAATACAGGCTGATAGATTGCCAGGTCCATACCCACCATCTCGAATCTATGGGTGCCAGGATGATCAGCAGGGCGAAATATTTGGCTGCTTTGCAGGGTGAGTTGTGAGTGGAGAGTGATGAATAGTAGGTTTAAAATGTGTAATTTGGCGGTAAATTCATCATTGCGTTAAAACCAGCGTTATTCATCTATGCCAACCCGCATCTCACCATTCACCACTCACGACTCACCACTCACCACTCACCAAAAAGAGCGGATAATACTCGGAATAGACCCCGGCACGGCGGTGATGGGTTATGGCGTGATAAGAGAAATAGGCCCGAAAATGGAGTTGATTAGCCTTGGTGTGGTGAAGATGGAGAAAATTGACGACCACATGCTTAAACTACAGCGCATATTTGAAAAAACTGTGGCGTTGATTGATAATTATAAACCCGACTGCCTTGCAATTGAGGCCCCTTTTTACGGTAAAAACATACAGGTTATGTTAAAGCTTGGCCGCGCACAGGGCGTGGCGATGGCCGCTGCCTTATCGCGCAATGTGGTAATTACTGAATATGCCCCCCGCAAAATAAAACAATCGATAACCGGTAATGGCAACGCCGCAAAAGAACAGGTTGCCGCCATGCTGCAAACCCTGCTAAAATTTACCGAAACGCCAGATTTTTTAGATGCTACCGATGGCCTTGCCGTAGCCGTTTGCCATTCTTTTCAACGCATAACTACAGGTAAAAGCGGGGGTAAAAAGAGTTATTCGGGTTGGGATACTTTTGCCAAGGATAATGCTGGCCGTGTAGCGGGGCTATCGAAAGTAAAAAAGTGAAGTTCTATGAAATTATATTACCATCAAAATCGAATTTATATTTTCTATTGTCCCAATCAGTAGCCAAAATATAGTTTTCAGTAAGTAAAAAATCATCTTTTTCGGAATTTAAGCGGGTGAAAATATCTGCACCGCTTTGTTGCCATATTATGTTTCCACCGCTCCCTAAACGAGTGACTTGTAATTCACCGTGAACAATATAGTCGTTTTTATATTTGAAGATTTCGAAACAACAGGCCATATCTGCCTGGGTCATCCATAAAAGCGATAAATCTGGTGTTGACAAACAAAATACTGTATCCGAACAACATATTATAATCTTGTTCAATTCATAAACAAATGAATTCTTGTATACACCAGTAGCTCCGCCGCTTGCTCCGATTAGGGCACTTTTTAAAATGACGTCATTTTCATAAGCATCATTTTCATAGATTTTAATCCCAATAATTGTCGAACATTCATAATCATCTTCATGTATATACACAAAATCATATTTATGTACATTATCATTTTCTGAATAGTTGGAAACAGAATCTGTAAAAATGTCAACTCGATAATTTCCTATGGATATTTGAGCCATTTTGCAATTAATCAGTATTCTGCTTAAGCGCCAACCGAATCTTTTCCGCAGTCGCTTCGTATTGCCCGGGTGTGAAATTTAGCTTTGGTCGCGCAAAATTCAAATCACTTACGTGGTTCATCGGTATTAAATGAATATGTGCATGGGGCACCTCAAGGCCGATAACGGCTACGCCAATCCTTTTGCATGGGATGGCCTTTTCAAGCCCGGTTGCTACTATTTTGGCAAAAATCTGTAAGCCAACATAAGTTTCATCATCGAGGTCAAAAATATAATCGACTTCCTTTTTAGGGATAACAAGCACATGCCCTTCGGCCAGCGGGTTAATATCCAGAAAAGCCAAAAAATCAATGCTTTCAGCTACTTTATAAGACGGAATATCTCCGGCTACTATTTTTGAGAAGATGGTCATGGGTTATATATGAATTAATGAATTATTGATTAAAGAAAAGTTCCAATGGCCTATTTTGTTTGATAATCAAATAATATATTTTTAAACCGAAATAATTCAATAATTCAATAATTCAATAATTCAATAATTCAATAATTCAATAATTCAATAATTCAATAATTCAATAATTCAATAATTACCGGCTTACCTCCAATATCTCAAATTCCATTTTGCCGGCCGGAACGGTTATCTCAGTTGTTTCACCCACCTTTTTGCCTAATAAGCCTTTGGCAATGGGTGAGCTGACAGATATTTTTCCGGCCTTAAGATCAGCTTCGTTTTCTGATACCAGCTGGTAACTCATAACTGCACCGTTTTTTACATTTTTTATCTTAACAATTGATAATGCAAGCACCTTTGATACATCTAATTTCGATTCATCGAGCAAACGGGCATTAGCCAGCATTTCGCCCATTTTTGCGATCTTAGCCTCATGCAGGCCCTGCGCTTCTTTAGCTGCATCATATTCGGCATTTTCTGAAAGATCCCCTTTATCCCTTGCTTCAGCTATCGCTTTACTGATGTTGGAACGGCCTGTGGTTTTTAAATGATGCAATTCTTTCTTTAAATTTTCTAAACCTTCTTTGGTATAATATGCTACCTCTGCCATAACGCACAAATTAATTTATTAATAATTAGTTCTAATTGGTTGCCAAAAAAAAACCGCCCTCCTGTTTCAAGAAGGACGCAATGACATTAAAAACAAACAAGACTATATCGGCCACGCCTACATAGTCTTGCTTGTATTAAACGAAGATAAGATATTTAAGTTTTAATTTGCAAATATTTTTTAGTAAGTGGTGAGTAAGTGAGTGGTGAATTGTTAGTTTGTTAATATTGAAGACTCACCATTCACTACTACTCACCACTCACTAAAATAATTCCTACCTTTGTCCTATGATCATCGAGGTATTAAAATCCAAGCTTCACCGGGTTAAAGTAACCCAGGCCGAGTTGAACTATGTTGGCAGCATTACGATTGATGAGGACTTGATGGATGCTGCGAATTTGATCGCAAACGAAAAGGTGCAAATCGTAAATAATAATAATGGCGCGCGCTTTGAAACCTACGTTATAAAGGGCGAACGCGGCACCGGCACTATTTGTTTAAATGGCGCTGCCGCGCGATTGGCGCAGCTTGGCGATATTGTGATCATTATGTCATTTGCACACATGGAAATGGAAGAGGCACGCAATTATCAGCCGGTATTGGTATTCCCTGATACGGATAATAAATTAATAAAGTAAATAGTATTTAAAAAGGCCTCATAGCAGTGATGGATTATTAAAATTACTCCTTCTCAAACCTGGCCGCCCATCCCCCGCCTGATGCCATTTTTATGGTTAATTTATCTTTAGCCGTTACGGTTATTACTTTACGCGTATAATCGGTAGCATCATGGTTGGCGTTTATGCCATCTTCAAATATGGTGGCTTTGTAGTTGCCATCGCCCAAAAACGAAAGATTCATAGTTATTTCGCGCGGGTTCCAGTTGGTCATAGCACCGGCATACCAGGTATGGTTTTTTTCGCGGGCTATACTTACAAAATCACCAACTTTGCCGTCAAGGGCAACGGTGGCATCGAAAGTTGTAGGTATGGCCGCAATAAAATCGGTGCTTTCCGGTTCGCGCATGTAGATTGTTGGATTGTCCGACAGCATTTGCAGCGGCGCTTCAAATATGGTGTACATTGCCAGCTGGTGGCAGCGCGTGCCCTGTGTCATCGGGTTGGAGTTCACAGGGCGGAAAGCATCTTTGGTAGCATTACGCATCCCACCGGGGGTATAATCCATTGGCCCGCCCATCATGCGGATAAAGGGGATGCTCACATCATAACCCGGCTGGTTATCTACGCCCCATTTCATATTTTCCAAACCTTTTACACCTTCGCAATTGATCACGTTAGGATAAGTTCGCTGCATGCCGCTTGGTTTGTACATGCCATGATAGTCAACCATTAAATGATGATCAGCGGCTTTTTGCGCCAGCTCGTACAATGAACTTACCGCTTTCTGGTCATCACGGTCAATAAAATCTATCTTAAAACCTTTTATTCCCATTTGGGCGAATTTTGCAAACAGCCCGTCCGCATCACGGGTAATAGCATACCAGGTAGACCATAATATAACACCAACATTTTTTTTCTTACCATAGTCAACTACCGCCTGTACATCAAGTTTTGATATATTGAGGTCGTGATCGTCAGACCAGCCTTCATCAATAATAATATATTCCAGTTTATTTGCTGCAGCGAAGTCGATATAGTATTTATAAGTAGGCACATTGATACCCGCTTTAAAATCAACATGACTGATGTTCCAGTCGTTCCACCAGTCCCAGGCCACCTTGCCCGGCTTTATCCATGACAGATCAGCAATTCTTGATGGCTCTGCCAGCCTTTGCATCATATCGTTATCAGCTAATTGTTTGTCTTCGTTGCTGATCACCACAACCCGCCACGGGAAACTGCGTGTGCCATTGGTTTTTGCGATATAATCAGCCCGGCTTTTTACTACATAGTTAAGGCCGTGTACAAATTCTTCGGTAGGATAGGGTGCAAAAACGGCATGCAGGTTATTTCCTTCGCCCGGTGTGAGGTACATGCCCGGGTAATCCTGCAGGTCGGCTTCCAGGATCACAGCTTTTTTGGGGTTGCCCAAATCAACCAGCACCGGCAAAAATGCCAGGGTATCCTTTTTTATGGCCGAAATATTCACATTATCATAATGCGACTCGAACGAGGTATTAAATTTATCCTTATTGCGATAGTCGTTTACAAAAGGCAGGAAAGCTTTGTCATCATCCTTAAAATTAAAATTGGCTTCTTCATTTATAATGGTGATCTCACCTTTTTTCTGTGTGAACCAACGATAAGCGACACCATCATTATAAGCGCTGAAAATAAGGCCGTAGTCGCCTTTAAAAGTTAACGTAAGCTGGCTATAATTATCCTGTACGGTATCCTTTTTGTAGATCGGCGTAGTGAAAGTCCCACGGGTGGACGTTGCCGCCGATTTCTTGACCACTGCATTTTTGCCGAGGATTTCGCCATTATCTAAAATGATTGAAATTTCAGACGGCAGTATCACTTCGGTACCCTCATGCTTTACCGACCAGTTGACAGCAGCACCAGTTGCAATACTTATATTGATCTTTCCGTCAGGAGATTTTACCTGGTAAGTTTTACCTGTTTGGGCCAATACTAACGACAGCGGCGAAATTATGCACAGCAGCAATAAAATTCTGAATTTCATCGGTAAATAATTAGGGTTTAAGGGATTGGTTTATAAATATCCGAAACTAAATAAAATCCGGGGAATTAATAATGTATTATTGACAATTTTTGGTTGGATGGTAAAGTATGATTTCCATGCGATGTAAATTATATTTGATATAAGGTCATTTTTGGAATGTCATAAGTTTTTATTAATCTTTACCATTAAAAACTATATAAACCGGATGGTTAACCGAAAATTGAATGCTGATAGGGATAAATCAACCCAAAGAATTGTCTCACTTGATGTATTTCGCGGGTTAACCATTGCAGGTATGATCCTCGTTACGGATCCGGGGACATACGACCACATTTATTCACAGCTGCGGCATGCGGATTGGATGGGGGCAACCGCGACTGACATGATATTTCCTTCCTTTCTTTTTATGGTTGGCCTATCCATTCCTTTTTCTTTTGCATCCCGGCTCCAGGCTGGCGCTAACAGGTCTAACCTTGCCTGGCATATACTTCGCCGTACCGCTATCCTGTTTTTTCTTGGGTTGGCCATAAATGGTTTTCCGTATTATAATCTGCATACGTTGCGCCTGCCGGGCATTTTACAACGAATTGCAATTTGTTATATGTGCAGCGGGCTGCTTTACCTGTATACAGATTTTTCAGTTGCCGGCAAAGAAGGTAGCTGCCGGGCATTTAAACTTAGCTCCGTAATAGCAATAGTTGCGTTTCTGTTACTTGCCGGTTATTGGGCAATGCTGGTCTGGATCCCGGTCCCGGGGGTTGGCCCAGGTCATTTGGATACCTTTGGCAATTTGCCTGCTTATGTTGACAGGGCTGTTTTGGGCATCAAACATATGTGGATTTGGGGTCTGACGCCAGGAGTCGGCGTTACCTATGACCCGGAAGGAATACTATCAACCCTTCCTGCGATTGCATCCACTCTCATTGGTGTTTTGGCAGGTGAATGGATGCGTACAAACAATCCCGGTAGTTACAAAGCAAGCCGATTAACCATAGCAGGAATTGTGCTGTTAGTGGCGGCATTATTATTAAGCCATTTTTTGCCGTTTAATAAACGTATCTGGACGACCACTTTTGCGCTGCTAAGTAGTGGGGTTGCGCTGCTTTTATTCTCGTTTTTATATATTATTGTGGATTTAAAAAAAGTGCGCTGGTGGATATTTCCCGCGTTAGTGCTTGGAACGAATGCCATCTTAGCTTTTGTTTTTTCCAGTGTAATTACTTCTCTAAACGACCTTATACACATAACCCAGGCAGACGGCAAATCCCTCACTTTACACCAATTGGGCTATAATTTAAGCGCTGCCACAGGCCTCGCACCAATAAATGCCTCCCTCGCTTATGCAATTCTAATTGTATTGCTCAACATCGCGCTAATCCTTCCGTTTTACTATAAAAAAATATTTGTGAAGGTTTAAAAAAGGGTTCATTTTCAACATGGTTCTGCCTATTTCAAACCTCTGCTCATTGGAGTTTGATTGAAGGTTAAAAGCACGGGAAAAATGTTTCAATGCTATAAATTCACAGCTTTTGGAAACTTCAGTATCAACTGCGGGTCAGGAATATTTTCAATGTATTTATCTTTTTCAGAATAACGGCAGGCACCGGGATAATCCCCTTTATTACCTTCCATATCAAACATTAGCTGAAAATGCAGGTGTGGTGGCCAGTGACCGTTTTCATCTATGCTGCCAAAATTTCCAATTTGCTGGTTGATATTAAACGGCATACCAATACTTAAGCCTTCCAGGTTTTTGCGGCTTAGATGGCCGTAAAGACTGTATAACTTTAATCCATCAAGATTATGCTCTAAAATAATGGTCGGGCCATAATCACCATGATTATTGTTATCGGTAAAGCTATGTACCTTACCTTTTAAGGGCGAATAAACTGCCGTACCGGCCCGGGCCCAAACATCAACCCCTAAATGCAGGAAACGCGGTTCTTCTTCACCATTATCAAACAAGGGTATCCCTGCATAAATAGTACGGTGTTCCATATAGCCCCCGATGCCATATCTGCATTTGTTTGCGTTAAGTTTTTCAGTTACCCAAATGTCAAATTTTTGGGTATCTGCAATGATTGCCGCATCGAGGTCTTTATTTCCGGCGGTCAGATCAAGATGGTACAAGAGGCCGGCATTGGGATCAAAATCAACTACTTTGCCCATGGCATTCGGATGAGCTTTAATATAAGCGGCTAACTGACTGAAAGCATCCATTCTAAGACCTACTTAATATTTGATATACCAACTTACAAGCAATGACTAATGACCCAATGACCAATGACTTTTTCACTCCGTTTGCCGGTCTTCCTTGCTAATTTTGTCGAATATTTTATCCATGCGTTCAACGTACTCGCTGGTATCATCAACAAAAAATTCAAGCTGTGGAATTATCCTTACCTGGTCTTTTATGCGTGCACCAAGCTTATAACGAATTTCGTTTGCATGCAATTTTATGGTTTGGAGGGCTAACGGGCTGTTGTTGTTATTAAAAAAACTTAAAAACACACGGGCGATAGCAAGATCAGGCGTTACCCTTACTTTTGTGATGGTAATAAGCGTATTGGGCAAATAGTTTATACCCTCGCGCTGAAATATAGCTGCAAGGTCCTGTTGTATTACTCCCGCAAATTTTTGCTGACGTTTTGATTCCATATTTTTAAGCTGAAAGGTAAAAGCAGAAAGCCTAAAGCTAATATCTTCCGCTTGATTCCTTGTAAATTATTTTCTTTTTGTCCCTCTTATATTACTCATCATTCCCTACTCACTTCTCACCGTTCACCTAATTACACATATCCAAAGGTATTTCCTTAGTGATCTTTATTAATTTTTTTACCACCAGTGTACTATCATATTCCGAGCCTAATCCATCTTTGTCCGAATGTATTTTTATTCCTTCAACTTCAATATAAACGGGTTCATACGGTTTTTCAAATTTTAACTGCGAATATTTTAATTCCAGTTGCTCAGAATTATCGGTTACCCAAAATTCACCGCCGTTGTCACAATCTTTAAATGATTTTACTTCGGGGCCAAAACTGTATACACCTTTATAAACAGTATAATGTGGCGTTTTTGGAGAGTTATTGTTGCATGAAAATGCAAAAACAACCATTATACACATTAAATATATGACCGGCTTTACCTTCATCCGATAAAATTATAGATCCTGTTTAATATCATTTAGTCCCTTTATGCTTAACCGGGCGCTTATGACTGATGCAATTACCGAAATGACACTTACCGTTAAAAATACCAACCCAAAATCACTGATCCGCAACGAAACCGGGTAGGCATCAAGCACCGACATTTTCGATCCCATTTTTACCAGGCCGAAACGCTGCTGCAATATACAAAATAACAACCCTAAAACTATACCCGCTACGCAACCGATCATAGCTATCATCATGCCTTCAAAAAAGAATATACCCTGTATAAGCTGTTTATCAGCGCCAAGGCTGGTTAATACGGCTATATCTTTTCTTTTCTCAATAACCAGCATAGTTAGCGAGCCAATAATATTAAATGTGGCGATAATTAACACAAAAATTAATATCATATAAATAAACCATCGTTCGTAGTTTAATGTTTTATACAATTCAGCATTTTGTTCTGTGCGGTTCTTTACGGTAAACTTATTGCCAATTTTATTCTTAATACTATCCTTTATGGCTTCAATGTCTGTTCCTTTTTTGTAATTAATTTGTAAGGAGGATACATTTTTTGGCTGGTTAAGCAGATCACGTGCAAATTCAATCGGCGTAACAACAATATCATCAAAATCCGGCCCGATGGCAAAAACACCCGATGGCCTGATTGAACGTACAACAAATTCATCCAAAGGATTTGAGCCGTTTCCGGCATCACGCTTTGGCGAATATATCTCGATATTCGAAAGCTGGTCATGCACGTTTATGCTCAGACTACCCTGAACACTGGAACCAATTACAGCAAGCTGCTGGCTGTCTGCTTTTAAAGTAAACGAGCCGCTTTGTATAATGCTGTCTAACAGCGGATTTTTCAAAAAACCATCGCTTACACCCATCACTGTCCCGATAAACGGCCTGCTATTATACTTTACCATCGCTTTTTCTTGTAATACTTCAGTAAAGGAAAATACCCTTGCATCCTGATGAAGCGTATTAAAATAGGCCGTATTAGGGTCGAACGTTTTACCCAGGCGGGGCTCAATTTTTATTTCGGGCGTAAAATTACTATATAGTGAAAGGATGGTAACTTCAAAACCGTTGAACACCGATAAAATGATGATCAGCGCCGCGCTGCCAATTAAGACCCCAAGCATAGATATACCCGAGATGATATTAATGGCATGCATTTTCTTGCGTGAAAATAAATACCTTCTGGCTATGTAAACGGAGGTGTTCAAGTTGGTGAGTGGTGAATTGTGAGCGGTGAGTGGTGAGTGGTTTGCTTTATATATTAAGTTAAGAAGGGGTTGGTTTGTTTTTCAAAACCGATGGTAGTTTCGGGGCCGTGGCCGGGATATACGGTGCAATCATCAGGTAAAGTAAACAGTTTTTGCTCAATATTATTCACCAGTTGCGTTAAACTGCCGCCGGGCAGGTCGGTGCGTCCTATGCTATTACGAAACAATACATCACCGCCAATCAGCAGGTTCGAATTTTTATCATAAAAACACAAATGTGCAGGCGAATGGCCAGGGGCGAAGATCAAACCTAATTCCGTATTGCCAAATTTAATAGTGCCGGTTTCGGGTAAATATTCATCCGGTAAAGGCGAAACTTCGTAACGGATACCCATTGATGGTGCATAGGCAACAACCGCTTCCAGAAGCGGTAATTCTCCTTTATGAAATTTTGGTTTTAAGCCATATTGGTCGAAAATAAATTTATTGCCCAAAACATGGTCGATATGGCAATGGGTATTAAGCAGTAAAACTGGTTTCAAATGATTATCCCTGATAAAATTTACCACTGCATTTTGTTCCGAAGCGGTTTCCATACCAGGATCGATGATTGCACACTCACCGCTCTCATCATATAAAATATACGTGTTTTCCTGGTACGGGTTATTTGTAAAAGATACTACGTTGGCCATGGGGTAAAAATACGATTTTTTAATTTCGGATTTTTCACATGTGTTTTTGTTTTTTAAAGGTGTTCAAGTAGGCTTCGCCGTTTCGGATGTCCGATCAATTGCTACTTAATGACCCAATGACTTTAATGACCTAATGACCAATCAATACCCCAACAACCGATCCATTGTTTCCTCCAACCGTGACTTTGCTAAAAATTGATCTTCCAATGCCTTATTCATAGGGATGGCGGTATCAAGGCTGGCGCAGCGCATAATGGGAGCGTCAAGGTATTTAAAGCAATGTTCGGCCAGGTGGGCGGCTATTTCACTGCAAAAGCCGTTGGTAAGGGTATCCTCCTGTAAAAGTAATACCCGGCCTGTTTTTTTTGCACTTTGTTCAACCGCTTCCTTATCCCAGGGCTGCAGGCTGCGCAGGTCAATGATCTCAACCGGCAGGTCGGGATGTTCGGCGGCATATTCGATTGCCCAGTGTACACCAAGCCCGTAAGTGATGATACTGGCTACGGTACCCTGCTGTATTATTTTAGCTTTTCCTATTTCTACATAATAATCGCCCTCAGGCACTTCGCCGCTTGTGCTACGGTACAGGTATTTATGCTCAAAGTACATTACGGGATTAGGGTCTTCAATGGCGGCCATTAGCAAGCCCTTGGCGTCATCCGGGAAGGCCGGATAAACCACCTTCAACCCGGGTGTTTTGGTGAACCACGCCTCATTGCTTTGTGAATGGAAGGGCCCCGCTCCTGTACCCGCCCCCGCCGGCATACGGATCACCACATCGATAGCCTGTTCCCAACGGTAATGTGTTTTCGCCAGGTTATTTACTACCTGGTTAAAGCCGCTGGTAACGAAATCGGCAAACTGCATTTCCATTATGGCCTTATAACCATTTAATGCCAAACCCATAGCAGTGCCAACTATGCCCGATTCGCAAATGGGCGTGTTCCGCACTCGGTCTTTGCCAAATTCTTCGACAAAGCCTTGCGTAATTTTAAAAGCGCCGCCATATTCAGCAATATCCTGGCCCATAATCACCAGGTTATTGTGCTTGCGCATACCCTGCAACATGCCGTCGCTTATGGCATCGATGTAACGTTTTTTTGTTGAAATGTTGGAAGGTTGAAATGTTGGAAGGTTGTATGCTTTGTACATATCCCGGATTTCTGTTTCTGCATCGGGGATAATATCAGGCTCGCTGAATGCTTTTTCAATTTCTGATTCTATCATTGCCATAAACTCTTCGCGCATCTGGGGCAGCCATTCGGGGCGTAGCACGTGTTCATCAAGCAGGAATTTTTCAAAATTGATAAGCGGGTCTTTTCCTTTCCAGTATTCGAACAAATATTCAGGCACATATTTAGTGCCCGATGCTTCCTCATGCCCCCGCATCCTGAAGGTGATACACTCCAGCAAAACAGGTCGCGGGTTTTTCCGTATATCAATAGCCAGTTCGTTAACAGTATGGTAAACTTCCAGCAGGTTGTTGCCATCAATGCGGCGGCCTTCCATGCCATAACCAATTGCCTTATCAACCAAATGTTGTGCCTTGTATTGTTCGCACACCGGGGTCGATAGGCCGTAACCGTTGTTCTCAATCAAAAAAATTATCGGCAGGTTCCATACCGCAGCAATATTTAATGCTTCATGGAAATCGCCTTCACTGGTAGCGCCCTCGCCAGTAAATACCAAGGTAGCTTTATTCCGATGCGCCAGTACATCAGCAAGTGCAATGCCATCGGCTAAAGCCAGCTGCGGCCCCAGGTGCGATATCATGCCGATAATTTTATATTCCTGCGTACCGAAATGAAATGAACGGTCGCGCCCCTTTGTAAAACCCGAAGCTTTGCCCTGCCATTGCGCCATCAATCGTGAAAGAGGTATCTCCCTCGCTGTAAAAACACCCAGGTTGCGGTGCATGGGCAGGATGTATTCATCGCTATTCATGGCAAGCGTACTGCCAATGGCGATGGCCTCTTGTCCAATCCCCGAAAACCATTTGCCTATCCGTCCCTGCCTTAATAATATCAGCATTTTCTCCTCAACCAAACGCGGCCACAACAACTTTTTGTAAAATTCTATCAGTTGGTTATTATTTAAGTGTTTTCGGGC
>Ga0206864_1117_pt1 | contig 27032 bp, 19 predicted proteins | sample Alteio_BWOrgCont_42_FD_152632 | JGI IMG/M metagenome (GOLD analysis project Ga0206864, IMG submission 152632) | Enriched cells from forest soil in Barre Woods Harvard Forest LTER site, Petersham, Massachusetts, United States -... | ecosystem: Environmental > Terrestrial > Soil > Temperate forest >...
GTGTGGATGGGATCTCAGCCAACGGATTGTTTGCCAACAGCGAACTGGAGGCAGATATAACCCGGGCTTTTGCTGCACAAAGTGAAAAAACCTGCCTGCTATGTGATGCCAGTAAAATTGGAAAAGAGGGTTATTTAAAGTTTGCAAAATTAAAAATGATCAATACCATAATCACTGATTCACAGTCTGAAATACTTGAACAATTTACAAAGCAGGGCATTAAAGTAATAAGGGTTTAATTTGTGATTTATGTGGCTTTGAAAAACGAAAAGGATGAGTTGCCATATTTACGCTGTTCAACAAAGGCGGCGTGATTACTTAAATTTTGCAGCGATTGGTGTTCAACTATCAGCAAACCGCCTTCGGTAAGCAGTTTTTTATTGAAAACAGTTACAGCTATTTCGGGTATGCGGTTTAGGTCGTACGGTGGATCAGCAAATACCAGGTCAAACTGTTCTGTTTCGTGTTCCAGGTATTTAAAAACATCCTCTTTAAAAACCTGTATGTTCGTTAACCCATGCTGGCGGGCTGTGTCCTTTAGGTAATGTACACAATGTATGCTGCGATCTACAGACACTACTTTTTCGGCGCCACGCGAAGCAAATTCCATGGAGATATTGCCCGTTCCGCTAAAAAGGTCAAGAACCTTTATACCTTCGAATTCTATTTGATTTTGCAGGATATTGAACAAAGCTTCCTTGGCCATGTCTGTAGTGGGGCGTACAGGTAAAGTTTTTGGTGGGTTAAGCCTTAACCCTTTTAAAGCGCCTCCGATGATCCGCATAACGATAAAGCGGCAAGCGCCAGTAATTTGTGGGCAGGTATTTGCCCGGGCAGTTCCAATATTTTCAACCCGTTGATTTCAATTTTTGGATAAAAATCACCAAGACGACTCATGTTTTTATCGCCGGCACTAATACCACCGCTTAAAACAAGGGTCGTTTCCTGTGGTTTTAAATTAAGCTCCCTGGTAACAAACGTGGTAAAATAAGCCAGTTCATCTTCACTTTTAAACTCAAAAGTATTATAAAACCGCAGGCTGCCTCCTAATAAATATAAAAACTGCACAGCGTTTTTTCCTATGTCGATGAATAATTTATTATCCGGCGGGTTGCTATTTTCTATAGCTTTTACCCAGCCCCTTGCGGTATATACTGTGTTTTGGAGATCGAACCTTTCAACCGCATTTACTAAAGTCCCATTTGTTTTGTAAATGATGACATTTTGATCATCCAGTATTTGGGCAAAAACTTTTTCGTTTTCTTCTACATCCAGGAAACGGGCAAAATCTGCGACATGTTCTTCACTGTATAAGCTTTTTGGGACAAGCGTTAAACCTGTAGCAGGTAAACCTATGATCACTTTTTTATAAGTTGCGCTTAACAGATCGATTAATTGCTTGGGGTGGGCAAGTTCATCAAGGTCACAGTTTTGGGCTGATACCAGCAAACGGTTTTTATAAACAACAGCATAACTAAAGGCATTTAATTCAACCTGTAATAATAAAGTATAACTATAAGCCTGGTACAGGTTAAAGCTATTATCGGTATAATTGTTGTCGTGATCGTTCATGCAGATAGGCAAAAGTAACTATTTTTTGTTATTTGGTATGAATTAGTTAATGCTTGATTGAGACGGATTAAATGGCTCTATGACGTTTTGTATGGCTGATATGTATTAAGACACTAAAATAAATCACCAATCATATTGCATATAAAATATCCCGGAGGGATAACCCCTTTGTAGAAAAAATAAGGAAAAAGATAATTGCCTGTAGAGGCTACCCATAGCAGCATAATAATTTCACGACAAAAACGAGTTTGGTAAGTATAACAATTATTTATTCGAGGATTTGACGGTTTGAACATACTGTGAAATACATTTTTAATACTTACCAGACATATAAGGGTAACCTCTACGAGGCAAGAACATACCAAGTCTTATTGTTACTACAAAGCGGTAGACCCTATGGGTCATAGAATTCGGTCACCCATACAAAGCGTTATAGAACCGATTAAATTGATTAAGTTGGATTAATTATTTAAAATTACCAGATCAACTTTTCATTCAAATTACCAGCTACGTGTCAGACCATATCCAAAAAGCATTCCCCCATGAACCTACGCCTCAGCAGCTTGAACTGTTCGGCAGGCTGCACAGCTTTTTGGTGAGTGATAACGGGGATGAATGTTTTATCCTGAAAGGTTATGCCGGTACGGGTAAAACAACTGTTTTGGGCGCATTGGTAAAAGCTTTGCGCAGTTATAATTTTAAGTCGGTTTTACTGGCGCCGACCGGACGGGCTGCCAAGGTAATTACGGCCTATTCGGGTCGGAAAGCTTTTACCATCCATAAAAAGATATATCGTAAAAAAACTGCATTTAATGTAGACGAGGGTTTTTTACTGGGGGATAACCTTTCAGACAATACCTTATTTATTGTTGATGAAGCCTCCATGATCTCCGACGAGATCGGTATAAACCATCGTGCCTCGTTGCTGTATGACCTGGTGAATTTTGTGTATAACACCAAAAACTGCAAACTGATGCTCGTTGGTGATACCGCACAGCTGCCGCCGGTGGGATCGGAGGATAGCCCGGCTCTGGACGAGACTTTAATGAAAAAGAAGTTTGGGCTGGACGTTTTTAGCTATGAGATGACCGATGTGCTCCGCCAACAAAAGGACTCCGGCATTTTGTTTAATGTTACCCGGGTGCGTGATATCATCCGCAAGGGAAAAGAAAACATGCCGCAGATTATTACTAAGGGCTATAAAGACATGTACCGCATGGGCGGAGATGTGTTGGAAGAAGGGTTAAATTATGCCTACGGCAAATATGGTAACGATAATACGCTCATCATTTGCCGCTCGAACAAAAACGCTAATGCTTATAACCGCCAAATCCGTGGCCGGATATTATACCGTGAAGAAGAACTGACAGGCGGTGACCAGGTAATGGTGGTGAAAAATAACTATTTCTGGCTGCAGGAGCAGGAGGAGGGAAGCACCGGTTTTATTGCAAACGGTGATATTGCCCGCATAAAAAAAGTGCGCCGCATTGAAGATATGTACGGTTTCCGCTTTGCGGATGTTCAGCTTGAATTTATTGATTATGCCGAAGACCCCATACTAGATTGCAAGGTATTGCTCGATACCCTTTATACCGAAGCGCCCGCCCTGCCGCCTGCTGACCAAAAAAAGTTTTACCTGGAGGTGATGAAGGATTACGATCATATCCCCAACAAGCGCGCAAAATGGAACGAATTAAAATTAAACCCATATTATAATGCCCTGCAAATAAAATTCGCATATGCCATCACCTGCCACAAAGCCCAGGGCGGTCAATGGGACGCCGTTTTTGTTGACCAGGGCTACCTGACCGAAGAAATGGTAAACATTGATTTTTTACGCTGGTTTTATACCGCCTGTACAAGGGCCACTAATGAATTGTTCCTGGTGAATTTTAACCAGAAATTTTTTGTCAGAGGGGAGGAGGAAGGGTAGTCCATAGTTTGATAGGTCATTGTCCACGTTTAGAGCAAATATCGTTTTAAAAAAATCGGTGAAACTAAGCGCAGCGACTTCATGAGCGCCATTAAAAAATAAACAACATGCGAATAATCATTTTCAAATCGGTGAAATCATAATAATTAACTATTTCCCAACCTATTGCCTTTAACCTTGTTATAAAAGCAAATATTTCAAAATCATTACCCGGTAAGCGGCAAATTAAATAAATGAAATCAAGGTTGTTCCTGTACATTTCTTTAGCAGTAGATATATCAATTGCCATATCTAAATTTATTGCGGCGGCTATAACGGGCAGTTCTTCCATGGTTTCGGAGGGGATACATTCTGTTATTGACGCAATAAGCCAGTTGTTATTATTGTGGGGAATAAAAACAAGCAGAAGAGTGGCCGATTCTGAACGTCCGTTTGGATATGGGAGGGAATTTTATTTCTGGTCGTTTATTGTATCGCTGGTAATTTTCATATTAGGGGGATGTATTTCTTTTTACGAAGGTTTGATACGCTTTAAACAACCGGCATTTGAAGTAAATCAAGCCTGGAACTACAGCATTTTAGGCATAGCTTTCCTGTTTACGATAGTTTCACTGACTTCGGCATTAAAAGCTTTTAATAAACAGCGGAGCCATACCTCTTTTTGGAAAGCGATAACTGAAAGCAAGGATCCCTCAACTTTTATTGTAATGCTGGGTGATGTAGGCGACTTGATGGGCCTTGTTGTCGCCTTTTTGGGTGTGTATTTAGGCCATTTATTTCATAATCCTTATTATGATGGTGTTGCTTCCATGGTTATTGGCCTTATTATGATCGTTATATCAGCGATACTGGTACGCGAAAGCAAAAGTCTGCTGATGGGTGAAACAACCAGCAGGAGGACTTTGCGCAAAATAATAAAGCTTACCGAAGCCGACCAGGCTGTAATAAAAGTAAAAAAACATTTTTCCACCTACCTCGCCCCCGAGGAAGTTTTATTGCAGCTAAACACCGTTTTTAAAAACGATTTAACCACTTTGCAAATCACAGATGCCATTGAGCGGATAACTAAAACCATACAAGCAGAATTCCCACGCATCAAACAGATATTTATTGAGCCGGTAAGGAAGTAGTAAAAAGAGGCTGTCAGAAATGTTAATTTCTGGACAGCCTCTTTTTAGGGGTTATTGGGCATAACCCCTTAAGTGTGAATGTGGCTTTCCGGCCAATTCAGCACTTAATATTTTGTAATTAATAATAAACAGCATTGGTAAGAATACGTGCGGATAACTGATCGCTGCTGTTTGTAGAAGCTACAAGGCCGCCAAACCAAATGGTATAAACGCTGCCGGCGTTCAGGATAATGTTTGGCAGGGTTGCCAATACGGTATTGGTTGTTCCCTGGCGTACCACAAAAGTATAGTTTAAATTTCCTGTAACAGGCAGAAATGCAGTATGTCCCTTATAGGGTATATTGGTTGCTAAAACCTGTACACCTTGTATTGCCAGGGATACCGGGGGCGCATCGGGGCTAAGGTTTATAAAGCGAACTGTAGCAGCCCCGGTGTTTGGCCTGATGAGCGAATCCGTAAGCAAAACAATTTCGGGCTGGGTTGGCTTATTGGCCAGGAACAGCGAGTAAGCGACATTCTGGCTTAAACTAATAGTATCTGAAAAAACTTTGGCCATTGTAGCATGGTTATAAAAATTGGCATTCCTTACGCCTGTATAAGCCCTCAGGTAATCGATAACATCTCCAAAATTAAGGGGGTTTACGTTAATCTTGTCGTTGTCAAGATAAGCGTCTAATTGCGGTTCGTCAGGGGATGCCTGGATAACTGTTAGCAACGCAGCAGGCGGGTTATAATTGGCATTGTTATTCTCTTTTAAACAGGAAGAAAGCAATAGGCATACCGCACATATCAAACTGACGAATGCTAAAGATCTTTTAGGGGTGATTTTAAAGGTTTTCATAATCAAAGATATTTTAGATTCTACTTATAATTCATATAACGAGTTTGATTGTGAAATCGCTACACCTATTGTGTAAAATTTTATTTTTTAGCCGGGATTTACCTTTATCAAACTAATAGCCACTGGCTTAACAATCCTTTTTTCATAACTCGACATTCCTGTGCCGGGTTATCGCTATCGCTGAATAAAGATGTTGTTTTATAACGGTATTACCAATTGCTGCTATTGGTTTTCAGCAAGCTAAAAAGTGGTTTAATAAATAGATGGACATTTACCTAACATACTGGCAACCATAAGATAATAATTTCTTAACCTTAAATTTTAGGGAATTAACATGCTTATGTATTTCTTTGATCAATAATCATTTCCACCCCGATTAAATTATTTATTAAAAAACCCAACCTGAAAAATTATGCACTTCTTATTAAATGCAATTACCCTCCCTTTTATGGGCGAGGTAGATTTAAGCGGTTCACTGCTGATCGTTTTTTTCCTCTGTTTACTGGCAGTTATTTGCTTTGAATTTGTTAACGGGTTTCATGATACAGCCAATGCCGTTGCAACAGTTATATACACCAAAGCGCTAAAACCTGTTTATGCTATTCCCTGGTCAGGTACATGGAATTTTTTAGGGGTTTTCCTTGGCGGGGTAGCAGTTGCTATGGGTATATTAAAGCTACTGCCATTAGATGACCTGATGAAACTTCCCATCAGCGTTGGGGCATGTATGGTGCTGGCCGTATTGCTGGCGTCTATCGTATGGAATTTAGGCACCTGGTATTTAGGTATACCCTGCTCCAGCTCGCATACATTGATCGGGGCTATGATTGGCGCAAGTATAGGGTTTACCTGGTACTACGGCGGTTCGGGTGTTAACTGGGATAAGGCAAAAGAAATTGGTTTATCGCTCATCATTTCGCCGCTTATCGGGTTTGGCGCTGCGGCATTGCTGATGTACTTTTTAATACATGTGGTAAAAGCAAAAGCGTTGTTCCATATTCCGAAAGGTGAGAATGATACACCGCCGATTTTAATCAGGTTATTATTGATCACTACCTGTACGCTTGTCAGCTTCTTTCACGGGAGCAATGACGGGCAAAAAGGTGTGGGGCTGTTAATGCTGATCCTGATTGCTTTTATGCCGATGAAATTTGCCGTTAACCATACCATATCAAATGATAAGATGATGTTATCATTAAACAAAACAGAACAGGTAGTTGCCAGGATACCATCAACTGACGCAACTGTTAAAGCAACTGTTCTTAAACTTGATTCCGACATTGCCAAAACCAAAGCAATGTTAACCATCACAAATACAAAGGATACTGCTAAAACTTACAAATTCCGTAAAGCAATAAAAAGCGTAGTTAAAGGTTTAACAGCGCTGACAAGTGATAAAGATCTGGTACTTGCAAACCAGGATAGGGCCGTCCTCACTGATGCATCAAAAAACCTTAATAATGTTACAGATTTTGCACCTATATGGGTTATTGCTACCATATCTATCTCACTTGGTATCGGGACTATGGTTGGCTGGAAGCGAATTGTAGTAACCATAGGAGAAAAGATAGGTAATGAACACTTAAACTATGCCCAGGGTGCAACTGCCGAAATTGTAGCGGCTGCAACCATTGGGCTTAGTACCAGTTTCGGATTGCCGGTAAGTACTACCCACGTGCTTTCAAGCGGTATAGCAGGATCAATGGCGGCACAAGGCGGTACCAGCAATTTAAATACAAAAACCCTGAAAAATATTGGCCTGGCATGGGTGCTGACTTTGCCGGTTGCAATTATTTTAGCACTTTTATTATTTATGTTCTTCCACTTATTTATTTGAACATAATTAATTTTACCATTACCTAATTTAAACCTCCCGAAAAAATGAAACAGATACTTGTTGCAACCGATTTTTCAAACAGCGCCGCTAATGCAATGGAATATGCAATGGCGCTGGCCAAAACACTTGATATGGAAGTTTGCGCTATACATGCAATACTGCCAACAGAAGGTGTTGACAATAATATTTACAATGCTTTTTTTATTAAGGATTATTATGAGAATAAAAGGCAGGCCCTAAAAGAGTGGGTAAGCAGTTATACCGCAAAAGATGAATACAGAAATATACAGGTAAGCACGTTGTGCGAGGTTGGGCTGGTAAAAAATGTGATCTCCAAATATATTGATGAACACCACGTGGAATTATTAGTTATGGGTGTTACTGGATCAACCGGGATTACCGGCATTGTAGGCAGTAATGCCAGCACACTCGTTTCCATAGTGAAAATACCCACGCTGATCATACCATTGGAAAGCAAGTTTTCAAAAAACCCGGTCATCACTTTGGCTACCGACTATGATACGAGATTATCTGCAGATGATGTAAATGCGCTTAATGAAATGGTACTGGCTTTTGGGTCGGATAAAATGCAGGTGTTATACGTTGGTGAAAAATCTGAAGTGAAGCATCTTGAAACCGGCGAAAGCAGGCTGCAGGAATTGATTAAACACTCAGAACTGGAATTTAATTACATCAAAGAAAGTAACACTATAAGCGGCATAATGGATTTTATCGAGAAAAGTGACACTGATATCCTTTGCCTTGTAAAACACCACCATAATATTGTTTACCGGCTGTTTAACAAAAGCACAGTAAACCGGGTAATTAACAAATCAGTAAAAGCTATTTTAGTTTTGCACGAGTAAGCAATACGACATACCTATCACTTATTTTATAAACCTGCGTTGAAAAGCGCAGGTTTTGTTTTTTTATTACTCTCCCGCACCAGGTTGATTATTATTTTTTTATTAACTCTCCTGCATAATTACTAACGCTGCTTTTTTTAACGCGTCAATCAATTTATCAATTTCCATTGGCTTGCCCAGGTAACCGTCTATGCCTGCATTTATATACAGTTCCCGGTCTTCTGACATAACGTTTGCCGTTAACGCTATAATATAAGGCTGTGGATAACTTTGCCTGCGGATTTTTTGTGTTGCCTCAATTCCATCCATTTCCGGCATTTGTATATCCATAAATATCAGGTTATACCTTTGGTCGTTCATCATGCGCAATACCTCAATCCCGTTTACCGCCATATCAACCTCATAGCCTAATTTATTTAAAATACGCTGAATTAGTTTTTGATTGATGGCGTTATCCTCGGCAACTAAAATTTTGAATGGAAATTGCCCGGCGAACAGTAAATCCAATAGTTTAGTGTCTTTTTGACCGGAGATTGGCATTTTCTTTTCATTTTTAAGTGCGGAATCAATATATTCAAAAAGAAGATGTTGTTTGACCGGTTTTGTTAGTATAAAAGAAAATAGGCCGGGGAATTTATTTTTGGTTTCATCGCCCCTTGAGCTTATCAGAATAATTGGAATATGGTCTGCATTGCTTTTAATTGCCTGCGCTAATGCAATACTATCCATCCCGGGCATTTTTATATCGATAATGACCAGATGTATGGGCGTATCTTTTGAAAGAATTTCTAAAGCCTGCTTTGCAGATGATGCAACAACCGGTTCAAAGCCCCAATACTGGACCTGCGTTTTTAATATAGTAAGACTGGTTTCGTTGTCGTCCATTATCAGGACTCTTTTGCCCGCAAACCTGCTCATATTGTAAGACTCATTAATTGAACCCGGCTGCACGTGGCCAATCTGGGTTTTGATAGTAAAATTAAATGATGTGCCTTCTCCAAACACACTTTCTGCCCATATTTCTCCACCCATTAGCTTTACCAGCCGTTTGCTGATAACCAGGCCAAGGCCTGTGCCGCCGTATTTGCGGGTGGTTGATGAATCAACTTGTGAGAAAGCCTGAAATAACGTCGGAAGTGTTTCTGCCGATATCCCTATACCGGTATCTTTAACGCTGAAAGTAATTTCGATTTCGCTATTCCCCGGCGGTTTTGAAAGCCTTGCCCTTATAAGTATTTCGCCTTTTTTTGTAAACTTGAGCGCATTATTAACCAGGTTTATCAATACCTGTTTTAAACGCAGGCTATCGCCGGTAATTATGGCTGGCAAGTCAAAATCTACCTGGTACATAAGGCCAATACATTGATTTTCTGCTTGTTGTGAAAACAGGTCCATTACCTCTTCAATACAGTGCCGCAAATCAAAGTCATCCTTCTCGATCTCCATCTTACCCGATTCTATTTTCGAGAAATCAAGAATATCATTAATGACACTAACCAAAGTATCGCCGGACTTAATTATTGTATCCGTATATTCCCTTTGTTCACTGGTTTGATCCGTTTCGCGTAACAATGAAGCCATTCCGATAACGCCGTTCATTGGAGTCCTGATCTCGTGGCTCATAGTAGCTAAAAATATACTTTTGGCCTGGTTGGCGCTTTCCGCATCTTGGCGGGCTAATTTTTCTTGTTCTTTGTTTTTTTCGAGCTCCTTGTTTAGCACCTTTAAAAATGCCGATTGTGATTCCAGTTCATCAACCTTTTGCAATACCTCCGCTGTGCGCAGCTTAACTTGTTTTTCGAGTAAAACTTTCTGCCTTTTTACCCTTCGGAGCATATAAAGATAAAGTGCATATAAAAGTGCTGTAATTGAGATAACAGCGATACACCTGAACCACCAGGTTGCCCAAAACGGAGGTGCAATGATAATTTTTACCTCAGCGCCTTTGTCATTCCAAATGCCGTCATTATTGGATGCTTTTACACGGAAAACATATGTTCCCGGATATAAATTGGTGTATATCACTTTTTTTATACTGCCTGCATATATCCAATCCTTGTCAAAGCCTTCCAATTTATAGGCATATCGATTATTTTCGGGTTGCAGATAGTTTAAAGCTGCAAAGTGAAAAGAAATATATGATTGATCATATTTAAGCCGGATTTCCCTCGTTAAACTTATGTCAGCTTTTAGCGCCGACCCCGGCTCACCCGGAGATATGCTTTTATTAAAAATTTGAAAATCTGTAATATAAACTGGAGGGTTAAATTTGTTGGTTTTTATCTCACCCGGATAAAATGTGTTAAAACCGTTGACGCCACCAAAAAACATTTCGCCCTCCCGGGTTATTAGTGATGCATTATATTCAAATTCCTCACCCTGGAGGCCATCGTTGATTTTAAATTTCCTAAAAAAATGAGTATCGGGGTTAAATTTTGTCAAGCCAACAGCACTTGAGATCCAAAGGTTACCCTGTTCATCTTCGGCAATACTTTTAATTAATTCTTTATCCAGCCCGCCCTCATTGGTGTATAGCGAAAACTTCTTCTTTGCCGGGTCAAAAAGGTACAAACCAGTCTTGCCAACCCATACACGTCCCTTGCTATCTGTAAAAACTGTCCCCAAGTCCTGATCATAGTACTTAAAATAGGGCGTAAATCGCTTGATTTGTAAATTGTAGCAGTTCAATGCGCCATCCAAAGCGCCAAACCATACATTTTCCGCTTTGTCTTCGCTAATCGTCCATATATTATGTCCGCACAAGCTTGTTACGCCGTCGGGATCTTTGAGTACCCGTTTAAACTTTTGCGTTTTAGGGTCTAATAAATTAAGCCCGTCCCAGGTGCCTACCCACAAATTTCCGCGGCTATCCTGAAATGTTTTCACGATCCAGTTTGAGCTGATGGAACTGCTGTCGCCCGGCTTATTGATAAACCGGGTAAATGTTCCATTACGGGGATCAAATAAATTGAGTCCGCCCCAGGTGCTTACCCATATATTTTTATCTTTATCCTGGATGATACCAGTTACCGCATCTGAGCTTATGCTTTTAGGGTTAAATGGGTCATTATTATAGTAACGGAAGGTATGACGTTTACGGTCGAATAAATTCATACCTCCCCCATCAGTCCCAATCCAAATATTGCCGTTTATATCCTGGCAAAATGTTTTTACATCATTATCACTTAGGCTATTCGTAAATTTTTCCTTGCGGTAAGTAGTAAATTTGTCGGCGCCAGGTGTATACAAACTTATGCCGCCACGACGTGTGCCAACCCATAAATTCCCCTCTTTATCTTCAAACAGCCCGCAAGCGGTTTTTTGTGAAAGGCTTTCGGGATCATCGGATTCGTGCCGGTAGTGAAAAAATGAATCACTTTTCGGGTCATAAAGGTTTACTCCCTGATCTGCAGTTCCTATCCAGATCCGGTTCTCTCTGTCAATAAGTAAACCCCCTGAGAAGTATCCTAAAATATCAGCCGAGAGGCTGCCGGCATTTTTTATGTCGTGTTTATATTGCTTAAATGTATTTTGTTTTATATTATAAACTATTACACCATCATACGATGTTCCTAACCATAAATTCCCGTTATTGTCCTGTTGAATAAATTTTATAATGTTGCCCGGAACGCCATAGGGCGTATTAATTAACGCAAAAGTTTTATTTTTTCGATTAAAAAGGTTGAGGCCCGATTCGGTAGCCACCCAAAGGTTGTTTGCGGCATCTTCAAAAATATAGTTAACAGTATCATTGCTTATACTGTTTTTATCTTTGGGATTATGTCTGAAATGTACAAAATCATTATTTCCCCTGTTTAATAAATTAAGACCGTCACCAACAGTGCCTACCCATAAATTGTTTTTTTTGTCTTCGTAAATATTTGCTATTATATTTCCGCTGATGCTTTTGCTGTTAACAGGATCATGACGGTAATTAGTAAAATTGTTTTGATACTGATCGAAACGACTTAAGCCATTTTGGGTGCCTATCCAAAGGTTATGCCGATGATCTTCGTAAATATTACGTATTAAGTTGTCACTTAAACTCAAAGGGTCTTTAGCGTTATGGAGATATATCTTTATACTATCACCATCATAACGATTCAAGCCGTTCATAGTTCCAAACCACATAAAACCCCGGTTATCCTGGCAAATGCTGGAAATAAAACTACTTGAAAGCCCCTGCTGAACACTTATTTGCTTGAATTTCAGGTTAGGTGGCTGTGAATAAGTAATTAACGGGCATAAAAATAAAAATAGACAAGCAGCCCCCGGAAGGTTATAAAACAGTGTATTCTTACAATGAAAATGGTATTTTAAGAAAATATTCAAAACCGGGTATTTAGTTTATTTAAGAAATGATTAAAATACCTTTTTTTATACGAAATAAGTAACTGAATGTTGTTTTCTTATAAATAAATACGATTTTTTACTGAAAGTTAGATTGAAATTGAAGGAAGTTTAGTCTGGCGTCTAAAGGTTCGTCAATGGGTTCTACAGGACGACATCTAAGTGCATTATGCCGGCCGGAGCCAAGAGAACCTGACATTCTTGTTGCAACTCAGCCAAAACAAAATTTAAGCACAAATCAATGTCCTAACCGTACGATGTCTTGGGAATAAGACATTAGTCATGTAGAAAACCTTCATTGAGAATTAGATTAATCGAATGTACATCTGCTGATCGCACCTTTGATGACCGCTTTTTTCTACTGCCTGTGCTCCTCACCAAAATAAACAAAACTTAACCCCGCACCAGCATATTGCTTTTCCAGTTTCCATTGTATTTTTTTGTAAACCCTAATTTCAGGATATGGCGCTACATTAGTTTCAGCCATTGCCCAATATTGAAGGTCCATAACTGCTTCCCCATTACACGTATTAAGCAAATCTTTTCTGCAAAACTTTTGTAACGGTTTACATTTGCTTGTATCTTTAATACAAATTAACATCCGCGGCAGCTTACCCGAATAGATGCCTGATGATAAATAATTATCCCAGCAGCCAACAAAATTAAGGGCAGGCAAAACACCCCAGAAAATAAATACCGGTATATTCCAGCCGCTAAAAACAGATTTGAAGGGGATGATAACCGGGGCTTTCTTCAAAAAAATGATGTATAGGTACAAGATCATCCCAACATTCCATGGCCAGACAATTTTATTATACCATAACCCCAACGGACCTAATAGCAACAAAATAAACAAGTGCATTAGTATTAAAATACTTGCAGCTATTTTTCGTGTTTTTAAAAAAAGCAAGCCTGTACCGGCAGCTAATTCCATCAAACCTACAATGCAGCCGCTATAATAAAGCCAATGCTGTGTAGCGGTTAGGACAGGTATTTTAAGAAATAAGTGTAATATCATTTTGGCCCATATCGTTTGTAAAAAACCTTCATTCAGTTTGCCGAAACCGCTATAGATGTAAGTCGATATCAAAATAAATGTAAAGGCAACGGTGATAAGCTTTTGGTTAGCTGCATTTGCAATAAAAATAAAGATGACGAACAGGTACTGGTACTCCCAGGGCTGCCACCTGTTTTGATCAAGCAGGCACGAAAAAATTTCAGCCATCAATAAACCCCATAGTACAGCTTTATTTTTTTTTAGTACAATAAGCAGCAATAGCAACAAAAGGGATAATGCGAATAAAATTATGTGTATTGGCCCTGGTACATTGTCAAAGATTTCAAAAAGGGGCGTTGTAGGAAATAGCCTGTTGTCAGTGAACATTCTCCAGCCTATTAACTTTGCAAACAGCCAAAATATGCACATGCACTTTAACAACCAGGTATTTATTTTTTCATAATCGGCATCCGTGTTTATCTTGAGCATTGTTTGTTGTTTGAGCTAAGATTTATAAGATTTAAGAATACCTGGATTTAGAAAGGGTTATAATAAATGCCCATCCTGTAATCTTTTAATCTTAGCTCAGACAATATTAAGATTTTTAATGTGCTATTTTATAAATCCCGATAAGAGTAGAAGCTCTTTATCAATAAAAGGAAACCCGGCAGGCAAATGGAGTACCAGGTTTCTTATCAGGCATTAAATGTGTTGCGCTTGTATGCGAAATTTATAATTATTTCTTCAGTTATAATAAGTATTAGCAAAAATTCCGATTCTTAATTTATCTGTACTATTAGTGGAAGCAACCAGGCCATTAAACCATATAGTATAAACACCGCCGTTAATAAGTGCAAAATTAGGCAAAGTTGCCAGTACTGTATTAGTAGTGCCCTGCAGGACCTCGAAGGTATAGCTTGTTTTTGCTTTAATAGGAAAAAATGAAGTATAGCCCTTGTATGGTTCGGCGGCAGTTAAAGGTTGTGTTGTGCCCTGAACTGCTAAAGAAACAGGCGGGGAGTCGGGACTGAGGTTTATAAAGCGGATACTTGCATTGCCACCCGCCGGCATTGTAATGGTATCGGTTAAAAGAACAATTTCAGGGCTCGTTGATTTATTGGCCAGGAACAATGAATAGGCCGCATTTTGGTTTAAAGTAATTGTTCCCGAAAGAATCGGACTGCCTGTTGTTTCGTTAATAAAATTGAGCGGTATTTGGCCAGAACTGACAGTGAAGTAACTAATACTATTCCCATAATTTAAGGCCGCAGGGTTAACTTTGCTATTGCCAATGAAAAAATCTAACGGAGGTTCATCAGGCGAGGCCTGGATAAACGATAACAATGCTGTAGTAGCAGGGGTATAATTACTCGAATTATCTGTTTTTATACACGAAGTCAGTAATAAAGACAGTACCCAAACTATAACAACATTTATTAATAAATTCGGCGGGGTATTTTTGTGGCTTTTCATAGTACTGGTATTTTATTTATAACTTATAATTAACATTACGAAGCTAAAAAGAAATATGCTACAAAGCTTATATGAAATTTTTCATTTTGAATGTAATTATGTTTTTGATCTCAACCGCTCCCGAATACTGATTTAAAATCACGTAGTAATACGTGACAAAATCCGTGAAAACACTGCCCAGGTTGGTTTTTATTTTCAATAGTTTTATAAGGTTAAAGATTTTTTTAAAACAAAACTATAAAACTATGGGAACTATTAAAACCGATCATTCAAAAATGAAATTAGGGAAGGCAAATCCGGTTCATGATCCAAGAACGTTATTATTGGCAAATTATTTGATCCCCGGTGCGCTGCCACCAATACCTGCTCAATACGTATATGCTACAAATATTGGTGCAAGTGCCTGGGGAATGATGGACAACGATAAAATTGGCGATTGTACCTGTGCCGCCGCAGGACATTTAATTATGGAGTGGACTGATGATAATGGTACATTATTTACCCCTTCAGATCAGGATATTATTAATGCTTATGCTGCAATTACAGGGTATAACCCGGTAACAGGAGCAAATGATAATGGCGCAAACGAAACAGATGTGCTCAACTATTGGCGTAATACAGGAATTGCAGGTCATCCAATTTTGGCTTATGCAGCGCTTGAGCCACAAAATCATAATCATATCATGGAATCGGTATTTTTATTCGGGGGGTGTTATATCGGGCTTGCCCTTCCAATATCAGCGCAAACCCAAACAGTTTGGTCGGTGCCTCCCGGCGGGTCAACCGGGAAAGGTGCGCCTGGATCATGGGGTGGCCATGCTGTACCGGTAATTGGGTATGACAGTCACGGTTTAACCGTAATAACATGGGGGGCAACCAAAAAAATGACATGGTCTTTCTGGAATGCCTATTGTGATGAATCATACGCTGTTATCAGCGCTGATTTTGCCGGAACGAAACCTGCCCCAAACGGATTTGACCTTGCTGCATTACAAGCAGACCTTAAAGAAATCACAGGGTAATTGGTTGATTGAGTGAGTGGTTGATTAAGTGTGTGGTTGATTGGCATTTTTACAATCACTCACCTAATTAAACTTAATCAACCACAAATAATAAAAGCTATATTTGAACAACCTTCAAAATAAACCTTTTATTATGATTACGAGAAAAGTTATACTATGGTCAGTAATAGTCGCCATTGGCGGCTTTATTTTTGGGTTTGACACTGTTGTAATATCTGGCGGTGAGCAAGCTATCCAAAAATACTGGGAACTTGGCTCACTTGCTCACGGACTTACAACATCAATAGCTATCGTGGGTACAATTTTCGGGGCGCTCTTTGGCCGTATACCGGCCGATAGGATCGGCCGAAAAAAATCACTGCTAATCATTGCTGCCCTATTTTTATTTTCATCCTTTGGGACAGCGGTAGCAACAAACTGGTATTTATTTATGGTGCTGCGGTTTATAGGCGGGATAGGGGTTGGGGCGTCTTCGGTTATTGCGCCAATATATATTTCAGAAATATCCCCGGCGGCAGCAAGGGGCCGGCTGGTGATACTTTTTCAAACAAATATTGTTTTCGGCATTGTGATCGCCTATTTATCAAATCTGGTCATCGTTCACATACTCGGGCCCGATCAAACCAATGCATGGCGGTACATGCTTGGGGTAATGGCGGTACCCTCCGTCATATTTTTTTTGCTCCTAAGGATTATTCCCGAAAGCCCGCGATGGTTATTGTTGCAGGGCCGTGATGATGAAGCCTTACCTACTTTTAAGATAATGAATCCCACAGGCTACGGGCAGGAAATTGCACGTATAAGTGATGCCAATAAGGAGGATGCTTCAGTGCCGGGTAGTAACCAGCTCTTCAGCGGGCGTTATAAGTTTCCGGTTTCGCTCGCCATTTTGATTGCCTTCTTTAATCAAACTTCGGGCATTAACGCTATTTTATATTATGCGCCGCGCATTTTTCAAATGACAGGCTTAGGCAAATACTCATCCCTGGAGCAATCGCTGGCGCTCGGCGTTGTAAACTTCGTTTTTACATTATTAGCCATAAGCGTTATTGATAAGATCGGCCGAAGAAAGATGATGTTCATCGGTTCTTTCGGGCTTATTGCTGCACTCGGACTTGTCGCTTACTCGTTCTTTACCAAAAGTTTCAGCGGCTATTTTATTACAGGCTACCTGTCGTGTTTTATAGCTTTCTTTTCCTTTTCCCAGGGCGCCGTTATTTGGGTATTTATCGCCGAAATATTTCCAACACAGGTTAGGGCCAAGGGCCAAACGCTTGGAAGCTTTACCCATTGGTTTATGGCAGCGGCGATCACCTTTATTTTTCCATTTTTCACTGAAAAGCTGGGTGGTGGAAGTACATTTTTGTTTTTTACTATTATGATGGTTTTCCAGCTATTGTTTGTTTGGAAAATGATGCCCGAAACCAAAGGAAAATCGCTTGAAGATATTGAGCATACTTTAGTCGGGCATTAATACTAATGTCACAGCGCGCTCAAAGGCCTTCAGCAAAATCTTGTATTTAAATTTAAAATGCAGGGGTTGGCGCCTGGACTACCTTTTTTCTGTGTTTCAGCTTTATCACCTGGTAAATCACACCGGCAATAAAAATAACGGTCAGTATCAAAAAGCCTTTTTGCACAAGCGGATCGTTAGGCCCGCTTGCAAGGGGATGGTCTATAGGCAGCCTTGTCAATGTTTCGTTTATCGCCGGGACAAATGAAAGAAAAAGTGTTGTCGACATAATGATCATTTGTAAATAATCAGCTGATTTTCCGAATATGCGCCCCGAATAAATCCCTAATGGCAATAATATTAATATGATTATTGCAAGATAATGCCCAGGCATCAGGTGCCCAAATCTCATTATAGGAAGGGCAGTAAGGCATGTAAAAACGGTTAACCAGGTGTATAACTTGCCCCGGCTGTTTGCGGGGTCGATTTTCCCGTCGCGAAGCAGCGCAAAAAGCCCGGCGAGGATTGCAAGAATACTAATAGCAGTATGGATAATCCCCAATACTGAAAGATGATTTGGCGTTACCATAATTGTGATTTTTAAAGGTGAAGATTGAATAATGCTTACAATTTACATATAAAATTGAGTTTACAAAACGAAATTTGAATTCTGGCTTGTAGTGGCTAATGCCCGTCGTTGCTGTTTTGTGGGTAAGGGAAAAATGGTAAACCAATTAATATTGGATAATGAATTTCGAATATCGAACACTGAAGTTTACTTCATAATTCGATATTCAAAATTCGGGGTTCAATATTAATTCTCTTAACTTAATGACATTGCGCTACCCGTGCTAATATCTTAATTACATGTTATGCTACATTATTCATCACCCCCCAACCTGAACAGGCATCCCATCCCGGGCCTGCGGAGTACCCTGTGTTGGTTTTAGTAGTATTATTATTACCGCTCACAATATCCCGGCATTGAGCGGGGTTTGCATATAAACCAGTATTAATAAAACCTACGGGTGTGCCTTTTTGCTGGTTAACAAGAGCAATCAACCCTGCCATTAAAGGTGCAACCGCACTTGTGCCGCCTATTACCATATCCTGCCCGTCAACCCGTACTTTATAGCCGGTATCAGGGTCGGCATCGCCAGCAACATCTGGTAAGCCGCGACCGGCAAATTTAGTATTGAGCGATACAGGTACGTTGGCATTTGCCTGGTAAGCGGGTATTGGGAAAACGTTGCTTACACCGCCACCTGTTGCCGAATCGCTGGAATCATGCCAAACTACTTCAGATGTAATTTGGCCGCTGCCATTAACTTGTAAACTTGTACCGCCGCAAGCAAGCACATACGGACTGGAGGCCGGGAAATCAACATGGACATCACCATCAGTTACCCCATCGCTTGACCCACTGTCACCGGCTGCCACGGTAATGGTTACACCCAGTACTGAAGCTGCCTGAAATGCCTCGTTAAAACTGGTAAGGGATTGCTGTGTCCAGCTTACTTCCGGCCCACCCCAGCTAATGGATATTACAGAAGGCTTGTTAGTGTCATCGTGCACCGCTGTTGTTATAGCATCCAGAAAGCCCTGGTCAGTATTGGGGCAAAAGTAAACTACAATATTGGCGCCGGGAGCTACCGCGCCTGCAACTTCAATATCAAGCATCACTTCGCCATCGGCGCTGTTGGGGTTTGTCGGGCTGTTTGTTCCACCATCAACAAATACCGCTGTTACATTTGGCGCTTGTATACCGAGACCACTAAAATATGTAGTAATATCATTGGCCACAAATCCGCCGCCTAATTCAATAATGCCAATAGTTTGCCCCGCGCCGTTTACACCGGCAGGGAAACCGTAAATCTTAGCCAACTGATCGGGGGTAAATGCCTGCGGGGCAGCCGAATGTGAAACAAACTGGCCGTCCCTTTGCGACACCCTGAACATAGCGCGCGCAACAGGCCGGTTATCCAGCCCGAAAACACCTTCAATTATACCTTTAAGCGTTTCAGGGATAAATATTTCACCACTCCGTACCCTGATATTGTTGCCGTCAGCATCGTTTGCGCCCGACAGGCTTACACCAAACGCAGTTTCCATGTTGGTAATACTACCCTTTAAAATTACACTCCGGCGGGCCAGGTTTGTTTCCACCGTGCTTAAATGATACTGCTGTGCAAAAGCTTCTACTTTATCAACGTCTTCCTGCGATGCGCCATACTCCTTTTCATAATTTTCACGGCTGATCCTTTCGCCCGATTTTAAACTGTCTTCGAGTGATTTTTTTCTCCGGATCCGTACAGTGACTTCAATAATGTCATCCTTGTTGATACTGGCGGTGGCTTCAGCCGCGTGGGCAACCTTATGGCTGCCCTCTAATGCAATTTTTTTTGGGGTGCTCATGGTAAATGATATTTAGGTAAATAAATAAGGTTTAAAATAACTGTTACCCGCTTATATAAGTGGGTAACAGTTATTTATTTGGTTTTTAGGGTTAACCAACGTTTTCCGTTTCGGTATTTAAAATTACAATTAAATATTTCTATTGAAATAAAAAAAGAAAATAATTTTTGGTGGGGGCTGAAAGCCATGTCTTAAAGATTATAGCATTGCCGCTCATAACTAAAATGGCTACTCTATCTTCGGTTTTAATATTTCTTCTGAGAACCGCAATAAAAAAAAGCAGTACTAAATCAATATTAACCATAAATTAAATTTAGACCATTAATTAACTATTACATATAATAATACCGTTAAAATACGGTATCAAATACCGTGAAAACACCCTTTTTTTGCGTTAATATCTACTATAAATTTACGTAGAAAAAGAATTTGATAACACTGGTTTTCAATTCTTTATAAATACCAGGAAGGCCGAAAAGGGATATAGAGTAGGCGGACTAAATCTTTCATATCATGTTACTACTTAAACCAGTATTAAAACCTCGTACATATTTAATTATTGTGCTTGTTTTAGTTGTTGGTTTTTTTACCGCGCAAACTTCGATGGCGCAAACAATTACAGTAGTTCCTGCGCCTTCTGACCTTTCAAAAGTTGTTCAAATTGAATTTGATGAAACCGGCCAGATGATTTCGGCGCCTCCGTCCAGTATTACAGATAACACGATATTGATGGTGACGGTAAACAGGCGTGAAGCAACCTATCGTAATAGGATAGTAGCGGCGCATAACCGCTATTTGACTGCCTTAATTAATCTTAACAAACCTACTATAGTAAGTTCTTTAGGTTTAGACAGTGCTGAAAATGCCACGGCTCAAAAAATCTTAGTTGTAATTAAAAGTAAACTTGCCACTCAGATTTTGACACTGCTAAAAGATTCGACAAAAGTCCATATTCTTAGGAAATATGCGGATGTAGAAGAGGAGAGAAAAAAACTTCCTGCAATTGAACAACAAGGGCAAGCTGACGGTTTGTTATTTAAATTATTTAAATTGATTAACATTCCTGCAATAGATAGCCTTATCAGAACGGAATATTTATTTCATATAAAAAGTTCCAACGAAAATGGGTTGTTAATTAAACCCAAATGTGATAAGACAATCACATTTTCAACCGATGCAAATTGTTGTTCTTTAGCATACAATACCTATTTCTTTAAAATCAATGATCTGGGCTACGGGCCTGTAAAGTTTGATTTTGAATTGCTGGAAACCAACAACTTATTCAAGCAACTGATATGGCAGGTAGAAAAAGACCATGATATTACGAAATACATGAAATCGCTTACTACGCAATCACTTGATATTCCACCAACCAATACTGATTCATTAAAAAAAATTGAGTCATTAAAAATTGATTTTATAACCAAGCAAATTAAAAGCATATTAAATTTTAGCCTTATAAATAGTAAGGGAAATGGCGATTCAAATCATGATTTAATCCTCAAAGGTTCATTGGATCACTTAAATAACTGGATACGATTTAAGGAAAAGGAAAAACCGAAATCATCAAAGCTAATATGTTCAGAAAAAGAAGATAAAAATCAGAAAGCAATTATAGATTCTATAAAATGCTACGAAGAAGCGCTAAAAAAAGATCCAAATATAATAAGCAGCTTCATCGACATAAATAATAGCCTGGCTATTAACAATATCAACACCATAACAAATCCGCTAAAAGATTGCCGGGCGGTAGCCTGGCTGCTCCAGTTTGCATGGTTAACGCAAGGGCAGTATCTAACGGCCAATCCTGCAAAAAAACCATTAGACAAACAAACGCAGGGGCTTAATAAAAAATTAGACAGCCTTAAAAAAGATAGTATTTTTTTGGCTAAAAGATTAACAAAGGATGAAAATACTGCGAAAGCACCTGGTCATAAAGATTTCGATGCTTTAACTACCGAATACGATAGTTTGTTAGTCAAAGCGAGGAATAGGCAGGATAGTATGGCTGCTGTACGGGATACGCTTAAAAAATTAAAAGCCGGGTCTGGAAGCGCACAAAATATTAACCTGAATGATTCTCTACTTTACAGCGGCTTTTTTTATGTAAACCATCAAAAGCAGAGAAGTGATTGCTGGGATTGGTTGCTATGGCCGGATAAACCTTATTATGCTTTTATTCGAAATCATAATGCGCTTGAGGATTACCAGTTGATGGGACGGGACCCCGTCAGGCAGATCAACGAAAAACAACAAATGTTGAGGCTGGTCCAAAATTCGAAAAAGCCCGGGAATATCTTATTAAACGAAACAATAACAGCTGTTAGCCCTTTGGATCAGCTTGCAGTTGAAACTACACTTTCCCCCGCCTCGAGTGTCAAACTGCCAGCAGACAGCACACTTAAATTTACAAACCTAAACATTAATCCAAATATTGGGGAAGCACTAACTAAAACTATAGAATCTAATGGTAAAAATATTCAATTTTTGGGGACTTGGGATAATGCCGTACATGTAGAAAATGATTGGTTAACACCTGTTTTTAATAAATATATTAACGGAATTGATTCGCTAACGAAAGCACTAAAAGAAGCAGGTTTTGATATTAAAATGATTGAAAAGAATACTGAAATATTATCTGATACTAATAAAGAGAGTCTAACTATTCCATTTGATATTTATAAATATAATATTCAATTAAATAAAAATGAAACCAAACTATTGAAAATCATTATTGGTACTTATGATCGTAGAATTAATGCGCTAACGGATGAGCTAAAAAAGTTTGGTTATAATCTTACAAAGATTGAACAGACTCCAATTAGAGGCAAGAGTCCTAATTCAATACCCGAAGATAATAATGGGGGCCTAAGTATTACATTAAAAAATAATACATATACTATTGAATTAAATAATAATGAAACCAAATTGTTGAAAACCATAATTGGTGCTAATGATGGGATTAACGCGCTAATGTGTGCGCTGGAAAACGTTGGGTTTAATCTTAAAGCGATCAAACAAATCAAGAATATAAATAAAACAAACCCAAGTAAAAAAATTATTGACTCTGCTGATTTTTCAATATTATACACCTTATATAAGAATGCTAAAAAAGCAGCAAATTCCGTATTGGCTCCATACAAAAATGGCATATTAACTTTGCCAGTGCAACCAATGAGGGACACTTCCGCAAATTATTACACTAATAAATTAGTTAACGGTAGTGAAATTTATCCAAAAAACACCGTTGCTTATGTCATAGATAGTGCAGTTGATAAAACTTTAAAAAAACAGAAATTAGCGTTTAGTTATACCGTCGATAAACTTTTCAGGTTTAGGTTAAAGGCCGGTATTGCCTATAGCTGGCTGGAAACAAGGAGCTATACCATAACCCCTGCAACCAATACGGCTACTTATGTAAACAATTATGTTGACCTTGGGCCAACCATCGGGATACAAATATTCACCTCAAAACTCGATGTTCAATCTCAAAGGGCACTCCCCACGGGTATATACCCTTTTGTATATGTTGGTTATTTATATAGCAAGGCAGCAACCGGTAATTTTTTATTGGGCGCAGGATGGGAAGTGTGCAGCGGTATTGCGGTAACAGGCGGCGTACATTTCGGGGCTTCACAAGAGTTGACCGTTGTTCAGGGCAATCTTGAGACTAAGGGTTATTTTAAAGGCGCACCCTTTGTTTCCGTTACAATCGGTATAGAGGCGCTTACCAATATATTTAACGCAACCAGTTCATTAGGCACAGCTTTTAAAATACCATAAAAAATGAAGATTAAGTCCTACTTCGGCTATATGATTTTAATCTGCACGTTTTTTTCATTAACCTGTAAAAAACATGATGCAGATACGGTTTTTAATGGGTCTGCAAGGATTACAGGTGCGGTTCTATTTACAAATATTGCAACAAATACCAACGATACCGCGAAAAAGGCTACTATAACGATGACCCAAATGGGAAACTCGTCGGCCAACGATTACGTAACTCAATTAACTAATGGCACTTTTGATATTAACAATTTAAAAAAAGGCGCCTACGAGTTTAACATTAAGTTTTTTTACACACAACCCGGCTCGACTAATGGCGATTATTATACCGTCAATCAGCAAGTAACTTTTAACCCCGGCCAATGGCTTAATCCGTACAATTTCGTATTAACAATCGATTCAACCTCAAGTCCGACTTTGCAAATTGAAATTACAGACGCTTATGGAAATGTAATAAACAATGCCAATGTTTGTCTTTATTCCAGTCCGTCAATCCTAACGGCAAACCAGGGGACTTGCGTCGGAAGTGTAACAAGTGGAGTAACAAATGCAGAAGGAATTGTACTTTTTGAAGGCTTGCAAACGAAGCAAAATTATTATGTTTCGGCCTATGCGTCATTGGGGATTAACTTGCTTTCTAATTGGTCTGCAACCGCATCAACGGCTGTAGCTGCCGCGCAGGGAACATCACCCTTAGCTCACCAGTCGGATACGCTTAAGCCTACCGGGCAGGCCGTGATCTTTACGGTTAATCCTGTTGCGACCAATGTACCCGCTGATGGCGTGACCACAGTTGCTATCGGCGCTAAGATAAATACAGCCTTACTGGCCAACCCACAAAACGTCGTTTTTACCTCCGGCGGCGGCACATTTGGCAACGGTACGGCTACCATCACACAGGCGGCAGACCTAAACGGTAATGCGACAGTTTACCTAAAAAGCGGCATGGTTGGCACCTTTCAGGTTTCGATTAACTACGATAATTTAACCCAGATAGTACCGGTGACTTTTGTTCCGGCTCCGCCGGATGCAATTGTGCTGTCGGCACCACCGACGCTGCTGGATACCAACGCTAATAATTCGCTGCCTATAACCATAACGCTGCTAAGAAACATCGGAACGCCAAGCCCAGGCTTGCTGTTCAATTATACATATACAGCAACGGGTAGTATAGGCGCCCTTGCCGGATTCGGCAGTGAGACAGCAAGCAGCACGAGTGGTACGACCAGCACCGCGTCTTTCGTTTTTTCCACGGGTAGTCCGAACTATACCGGTACGGTCACAATTACAGTTTCACTCCTACAGAACCCGGCAATTACATCGTCGGTTATTGTACAGGTGGTCAATTAATTTTTGATTCTAGTTTTCGACTACGGGCTACAATGCCGGAGCCTGTGTTTCCATAAGCGCGGGTATCGGGGCCGGGAAATAGCTGTGGCAGAACTTGTGACCCGCCTACAAGGATGCGCTATAAATGCCTGTAAGTTTGGCATTATATTTTTATATGTAATTTAATGGTAACACTATTTTGTCACCATGAATCGCATTGAAAACGACATTTTTATAAATTATTAATAATCAGTATGTTATACAATGTGTCATTGGCAACGGGTCGATTTTCGTTAATTTATTTCTATAAAAAACTGTAAATGAGCTATTCACAAAATCGGTGGCGAAAAGCATGAACACCAATTTTGAGAGGTAGAAGGATGGATATTCAGGCAGTTTATTGGAGAGGCGAAAAGCCTGCCGCTCACCTATTCCGAAATCCCACAAATGCGGAAGGAATTGCACTTTTTGAAGGTTTGCAAACCCAAAGTTATTATGTTCCGGCCTATGCAACATTAGGGACTAACCTGGTTTCTACCTGGAATACAGATACCCTCGCTGCCGCCGCTCAAAGAACAAAAACATTACCTGAACCAAGGATTAAGCTCCAATAGGGATAGGTTTTTTTATTGGTACCTGGGCGGTTCAACACCCGGCGGCTGGTTAGCTTTTAATTGTTTTTCCAGTTCGGCCACCTTGTTCTGCAGGGTAAGATCGGCTATCTGATTTTGGTATTTATGCTGGATTTTAAAATTGAAAATCTGGGCGGGGATGGAGATCAGTGCTTTGCCGATATTGATCGGGATGGATACAAAACCCTCGACCTCGCTGGGCTGGTTAATATAATTTTCAACGATCAGCCCTTTACAAAATTTGGGGGTATTGACCTTCTTAACAAAAGAACTTCGGGTTACCGGAATATTGACCAACCTCGAAGGATCTGGTATTTGTACGTCATTTGTTGAGCTTAATTTATTGCCGGAAAGTGCCGATGAAGTGATTGTTAGTCTGATGGTTTGGAGTGGCCTCGTCAGGATGCCGTTTGTGGATTTCACATCCGCTACCTTTGTTGGTGGATTTAGCGGATTAATATCTGCATTAAATGAAGCGTCCACAGTAATCGTTTTATTCACGGTGCCGTCGATATTGATGACCCAGGGAAACAGTAAGGATTTTTGCTGTATGTCAGCTGCTGAGATCAAAAACGTAGCAGGGTATTTGCTGGTTTTGGTGGATTGCTCACCCGCATCTTCCGCCAATCCTGATGTGTCCATTATAAACGGCGTTGACAGCATTGCTATTTTAGAAGCTGAATCTGCTACCTGGCTAATTATGCCGTTTAGCCTATCTTCCGTTGTTGCCATTACAGTATCCAACAAACCGGAACCATTGGTCGTCAACCGAAGTTCATCGCTCATGAAAATCGACGACTGATAATTCAATGTAAGCGCCTGGCTGGTATCCGGAACAACATCGGCCAACGTTTCAAAGGCTAATGCAGTTAATTTTGCCGACTGCACGACATCATTTTTATCTGCATCCATTGTGGAAACGGTAACAATGGTCGCAGTTACATTGATCTGCAGGTTCGCAGTGGGCAAATAATAGATCAAGTCGCCTTCTGAAATATCGCTCTCCGATAAAGGTTCGGATCTGATAATGACGCCCCCCGATTTAATGGCCAACCATGCATAGATCGTCAATATAATCAGAAAAATAACAAGTATTATGATGGCAATACTCATGTTTCATAAAGGTTAAGTTAATTTAACGGATAAAAATATTAGACGTTGATTATCAGCGATAAAACCGTGAAAAATTACAAACAATAATTGAAACAATCAATAGGCGTTTTCACGGCATTAATAAATTGCCTGACACGCTCCGATTATTTTCCATATCCCATTCAGGCGTGAGGCGTGCCTCCCAATCAGGCCCAATCAGGAGAGTATCGGCGTTGGGAAATAGCGGTGGTACCTCGTGCCCCGCTGACAAGTATGCGCTATAAATGCCTGTACGTTTTCCATT
>Ga0206864_1118_pt1 | contig 27030 bp, 9 predicted proteins | sample Alteio_BWOrgCont_42_FD_152632 | JGI IMG/M metagenome (GOLD analysis project Ga0206864, IMG submission 152632) | Enriched cells from forest soil in Barre Woods Harvard Forest LTER site, Petersham, Massachusetts, United States -... | ecosystem: Environmental > Terrestrial > Soil > Temperate forest > O...
GATACGTAGCTACATTATTATCGCGTTCCGGAACATCAGGCGGAACCTTGGGTATGCTTTTCTGAACGTTTTTGGGCTGACGCTTGGGATTGCGGCTTGCCTGGTGATATTTTTGATCGTTCGTGATGAATTAAATTACGACAATTATGCAAAGGCCGATCGCATCTACCGCGTCACGCTGAATGCTATCGACTTTAACTCCGATGTGTCGCTGGCCGTGGCGCCAAAGATACGCAACGACTTTCCTGAGCTGGAACAAGTGTCGCAGGTAATGTACGATAACGACGTGATGGTGAAGGTGGATAACAAGCGCTTCCGCGATAACGACTTTGTAATTACCGACGAGCATTTCCCTCAAATTTTTGATTTTCAATGGATAGCGGGCAACTCCAAAACAGCCCTTGCCGAGCCGAACTCAATTGTGCTGGATGAAACATTAGCCAAAAAATACTTTGGTAGCAGCGACCCAATGGGGCGAATTATAAATGTGGAAAACCAGATAAATGCCAAAGTTACCGGCGTAATAAAGGACATTCCTGCCAATCGCAGCCTGCCTATACATATGATGTTATCGCTGGAAAGCGTCAGGAGCCAGATCAAGAACCAGATGGATAATTTTTGGAATATAGGCGGCGGCTTTTTTACTTTTATCCTGCTGCCAAAAAACTATCCCATACAGCGCATCCAGGCGCGCATACCCGACTTTCTGCATAAAAACTGGGCGCTTAATCCCAAAGAGGTACGCCTGCCGCTGCAGCCTTTGCGCGATATCCATTTTGACCAGCGCTATATCAATAACGTTGTTACCCCGGTTTCAAAAGATACATTTTACGCTTTGTTTGGTGTCGCACTGCTCATTATCATCACTGCCTGCATCAATTTTGTTAACCTCGCTACCGCGCAGGCTACCAAACGCGCGAAAGAGGTGGGCGTACGGAAGGTGCTTGGCGCCAATCGTGGGCAGTTGATCAAACAGTTCCTTGGCGAGGCCGGTGTTTTGGTCGGCATCGCGGTGATCCTGGGTGTAGCACTTGCAGCATTCTTTTTATCGGGGGCAGATAAATGGCTCGGCATCGAAATCAGTTCCTCGCAGTTGCTGCAACCGGTCGTTATTGCATGGATAGCGGGGGTTACTATTGCTGTGATCCTTATTGCCGGGTTGTATCCCGCCTTTGTGCAATCTGCCTTTCAACCTGTTGATTCGTTAAAAAACAAAGCCGGCAGGATGGCCAAAGGCTTTACCCTTCGCAAAGGCCTGGTAGTGGCGCAATTCGCCATATCGCAGATATTGATCGTAGGTACGCTGATCGTTGCCCGCCAAATGGACTATTTTGAAAACCAGGACCTGGGCTTTAACAAAGAGTCTGTGATTTCTTTTTACACGCCCGACAGCAAGAAAATGGATGTATTCCGGGCTGATGTATCAAATCTGCCTGGTGTTCAGCAGGTAACATTGTCAAACGGCGCGCCCTCTTATAACAACCAATTCAGCAGTTTCAGCGCCCCGCAATTTGGCGTTACTAAAGATGACGTTACAGAAATAAAAGATGTTGACGAGAACTACATCGACATGTTCGGCATGAAGATGTTGGCCGGCGACAAAATAACTAAAAAAGCGCCTGGCGATACCAGCCAAAAAGTGGTAGTGAACGAAACGCTGATCCACAAATTTGGCATTATGAACCCCGACAATGCTGTTGGGCAGCACTTTATGCTAAATGGCCGCACAGCAAATATCATTGGAGTGATACAGGATTTCCAGAGTGAATCCAAACATAAAAAGCGGCGGGCCTGCGCTTTTTTGTACAATCCCGATGTTTTCTTTATGGTAAGCGTAAAGATCCGTCCCGGCGCCATCAATAACACCATCGACCAGGTCGCCAAAATTTGGGCAACGCTAAACCCGAATAACTTATTTGAATACAAATTTCTTGATGAGCATATCGCGGGATTTTACACCCAGGAACAAAAGGTGTACACGGCATTCAAATTGTTTTCGGGAATTGCCATCCTTATCGGCTGCCTTGGTTTATACGGACTCATCATGTTTGCAGCAGCCCAGCGGACGAAGGAGATCGGCATCCGCAAGGTATTAGGCGCGCCGATTGCAAGTATTGTAGGACTATTTTCAAAAGAGTTTGTGCTGCTCATCTGCATCGCTTTCTTGATCGCGGCGCCGCTTGGCTATTATATGATGAGCAATTGGCTCAACAACTAAGCTTACCACATCACAATAGGCCCCTGGACGTTTGTGGTGTCGATCATCGCTTCGATGATCATTGCCGGGATAACCATCGCTTACCAAACGGTGAAAGCTGCGTTGGTGAACCCGGTGAAGAGCTTGAGGAGCGAGTAATCGCCCCCCGGCCCCCTAAAGCGGGAGTGAAGATCGGTGAGTGGTGATCCCGATAGCTATCGGGAGTAGGTGGAGAATGCAAATGTGCGAATGGAATGTTAAATGAAAAATTGGGTATAAACGGGGACATTAAATAAACAATTAAATTTTAGCTTCCCCCCTTTAGGGGATCGGGGGTTAATTAAACTTTTAAATTCCCCCTTTAGGGGGTTAGGGGGCATGATAAAAAACTATCTTAAAACAGCATTCAGGAACCTTTGGCGAACTAAGGTATTTTCACTGATTAATATTGCCGGGCTGGGAGTGGCGCTGGCATGTTGCATGTTGATCCTGCTGTACACCATGGACGAGGTCAGCTACGATCGCTTTAATGTTAACAAGGATAAGATTTACCGGCTGGTAGTGGATATGACGAGCCCGGCCGGAGTGACAAGTAAGCAGGGCAGCACCGGGATGATGCCGGGACCTACGTTTAAACGTGAACTGCCCGACATCGAAGATTTTGTTCGCGTGCAGGGTGCTGATTTTGATGTGAAACGCGGCAACGAAGTTTTTAATGAAGATGCCTTGTATGTTGACAGCAATTTCTTTTCAGTTTTTACGGCGCCGCTAGCAGCCGGTGACGCGCGGACCGCGCTAAACGGGCTAAACTCGGTAGTGTTGTCGGAAGATATGGCGAAGAAATATTTCGGGACGCAAGATGCTGTAGGCAAAGTGCTTCAATTAAAGGTGAATGACGCCTTTAAGCCTTATATGGTTTCGGCGGTTACGAAGCGCTCGCCGCAAAACTCGTCTATCAAAATAAAAATGCTGCTGCCGATGGGCGCTTCCGGCAATACCGATAAGGAATGGATAAATTTTTACCTGCATACATTTTTTACACTTCGGCCGGGGACGAACATCCCCGCGGTGGAAAGTAAGATCGCTAAAATCTATAACCAGGAGGCTGCTGGTGAGACCAAAGACGCAGCTGCAAAATATGGTTTTAAGGATAAGATACGATACCGGCTGCAGCCCCTGCTGGCTATGCACATGAGCACTGATTACCGTGCAGATAATGGCTTGTCGGATGCCAGCAATCCTATGTACGCCTACATACTTACTGGAATTGCGTTATTTATCCTGCTGATCGCCTGCATCAACTTTGTAAACCTCACCGTTGCCCGCTCACTTCAACGGGCCAAAGAGATCGGCATACGCAAAGTGGTTGGCGGGGAACGCAGGCAACTGGTCATGCAGTTTTTGGGGGAGTCGTACATTTTGACTTTTGTCGCATTTTTGTTGGGTTTGCTGCTGGTGCAACTGGCCCTTCCTGTGTTTAACGACCTGGCCAATAAGTCGCTCGCGTTTTCGTACCTGCTGAGCTTCAAATTGGTGGCCGGCTATATTCTTATTTTCCTGCTTACGGGTTTGTTGGCCGGATTTTACCCTGCGTTGGTGCTTTCAGGATTTAATCCTGTTCAGTCGCTCTACAGCAGGCAACAGTATGCCGGTAAAAATTATTTATCCAGGGGGCTGGTGGTGCTGCAGTTTACTCTTGCTACTTTTTTTATCATTTCCACTATTACTATTTATTCGCAGTTCAATTTCCTGATGCATTTTAACCTGGGGTATAATGATAAAAATGTGGTGTCGATAAGCTCCTTTAACATGGATAAAAAAATGCTGCCACTGTTTAGAGCGGAGTTGTTGAAGAATCCTCATATCCTAAGCGCTTCCGCCGACCAGGGAGGCCGGTGGGGTACAATAGCCAAAATAAATAACGGACAACAGACCACCTTTGATATCAAGCATATCGACGAAGACTACTTGTCTTTGTTTCAAATACCGGTTGTAAAAGGGCGCAACTTTTCAAAGTTGATGGTAGCCGACAGTGCGCAATCCATTTTGGTAAACGAAGCCTTTGCAAAACAAGCTGGCTGGAAAAACCCGATAGGAGAGGTGGTGGATTTCTCTTCTAATAAAAGGAAATACACCGTGGTGGGCGTGGTTAAAGACTACCATTTCCTGGACCTTACTCAAAAGGTCGGGCCTTTGCTCTTTACTATGAATCCGGATATGCCATACGGGGATGTTTTTGTGAGGATAAACGATGCGAACAAAGCTGCCACAATGAACTACATCGCAAAAACCTTTAAACAGTTCTTCCCCTTTAGGCCCTACAATTATTCGTTTAAGGACGCCGAAGTTGCCCTGCAATACGACAAGGAATCGAAGTGGAAACAGATCGTTACGTTCAGCGCAGCGCTCACCATTTTCATTTCTTGCATCGGCTTGTTCGGATTGGCCACTTTGTCGGCCGAGCGGCGGAAGAAAGAGATTGGCATCCGCAAGGTATTGGGCGCGTCCGTTGAGGGGATTGTACGAAAATTATCCACCGACTTTTTAGTATTGGTGGTCATTTCAGCACTGATCTCGTCGCCGCTGGCCTGGTGGGCGATGCACAAATGGCTGGAAAATTATCCCTACCGGATAGCGGTGAATTCATGGATATTTTTGTTTGCATCTTTCCTGGTGCTGCTGATAGCGCTGATCACGGTTAGCTTTCATGCGATCAAAGCTGCGGTTGCGAACCCGGTGAACAGTTTGAGGAGTGAATAATTCGCCCCCCGGCCCCTAAAGGGGGAGTAGGGAATGGGGAGTTGTGAATAGTGAGTAGAAACTAGATCCGATAGCTATCGGATGTGGAATTATGAGAGATACAAGACGTTTATAATTTAACTAATTAAATTCCTCCGCCAGTTGGCTGAGGTTAGGGGGCATGCTAAAAAGCTATTTTAAAACCATGTGGCGCGGGCTGACAAAGAACAGCGGCTACAGTTTTTTGAATATCGGTGGACTGGCAATAGGGATTGCTTGTGCCTCGCTGATATTTTTGTGGGTAGAGGATGAGGTTAATTTCGACTCCGTCAATACCAAAAAAGACAGGCTGTACTTTGTGATGGAGAATCAGAAGTATGATACCTACGTATTTACGGAAGGTTCTACCCCGGGTCTGATGGCTGCTGCGATAAAGACCGAATTACCGGGTGTTGCCAATACCGGCCGATTGTCGGAAGGGGGAACTTCACTGCTGTTTTCCTATAACAATAAATCGGTTTTTTCGACGGGGCAGTATGCTGATCCAACTATCTTCAGCATGTTTACACTGCCTTTTGTACAGGGCAACGCGTCGTCGGCCTTTGCGCAACTGCGGTCAATTGTCATTACTGAAAAGACGGCTAAAAAGTTTTTTGGCAATGATCGCGATGTTTTAGGTAGATCCATCCGGGTTGATAACAAGCAAAACTACATCGTTACGGGGGTTTTGAAAGACCTGGCGCCAAACGGAACCCTGCAGTTTGAATGGCTGATGCCGTACCAGATCTATTTTGATGAGAGTCCCTGGCTCAAGAGCTGGGGTAGTCAATCGACCAGTACCTACGTCGAGCTGAAACCGGGTGTAAATCCCGAAACCATCAATAAACAACTTTACGGCTATATCCAAAAAAGAGAGCCGAAAGCACTGGGCCATGCCTTTTTGTTTGCAATGAACGACTGGCATTTGTACGGCGAATTTAAAGACGGCAAGCAAACCGGCGGCGGACAAATTGAATATGTACACCTGTTTACCATCATCGCCTGGATCATCCTGCTGATAGCCTGTATCAACTTTATGAACCTGGCCACTGCCAGAAGCGAAAAACGGGCACGCGAGGTAGGCGTGAGGAAGGTGTTGGGCGCCGGTAAGGCCTTGCTGGCCGGTCAATTCATCAGCGAAGCTATATTTATGGCCTTTGTAGCCGGCGTATTTGCCGTCATCGCCGTTTCCCTGGTATTGCCGGGATTCAACTTGCTGGTGCAGAAGCAGCTTACGCTGGGTTTAAGTAACCCCTTGCACCTTGCGGCGTTGATCGGCATCACGCTGATTTGCGGCCTGATTGCAGGGAGTTATCCATCGCTTTATTTATCCTCATTTAACCCGGCAGCAGTGCTGAAGGGTTTGAAGCTTAAGGACAGCGGCGCGGCGATGATACGTAAAGGGCTGGTGGTACTGCAATTTAGTGTTTCTATTGTGCTGATCATTAGTACGATCATCATTTACCAGCAAATACAGCACATTAAAAGCAGGCAGCTTGGTTTTAATAAAAACAACCTTGTCGAAATGGACCTGCAGGGGCAAATGGCGGGTGATTATTATGCCATCAAGCAAGATTTGCTTAACACAGGCTATGTTTCGAGCGTGGCGCTTGCCGATCATTCTATTATTTACGGTGGCAATAATACGGATGGCCTTACCTGGGACGGCAAACCCTCCGGATCAAAGGTATTGATCTCGACCCGGTATGTAACGCCCGAATTTTTGGAAACATCGGGCCTGAAGCTGCTGGAGGGCCGTAACCTTACCGTCGGCGATACCACGACCAAACCCATCCGCATGCTCGCGACTGAGACCATGGAAAAGCTGATGGGGAAGGGGAGCGCCGTGGGTAAAACGGTACACTTTGATGGGGATACCACCATGGCTACGATAGTGGGCGTGGTGAACGACTATGTTTATGGTGATATGTATGGCAAGCCCGATCCGGTTTTGTTTTTCAGCGTGCCGCCCAAAAATGCAACAGTGATGTATGTGCGCATTAAACCAGGTGGCGATATAGAAAAATCGCTTGCGGCTACGCAGGGTATTATGAAAAAAGATAATCCGGCCTATCCCTTTGACTACCGCTTTGTTGACGATCAATTCAACCGGATGTTTTTGAGCGAAATGCTGGTGAACAAGCTGTCGCGTTTGTTTGCCTCCCTGGCGATTCTGATCTCCTGCCTGGGCCTGTTCGGACTTGCAGCCTATACCGCTGAACGGCGGACCAAGGAAATCGGCATCCGCAAGGTGCTGGGCGCGGATGTAACCGGGCTGGCTGCCCTGCTCTCAAAGGAATTTTTGCAGTTGGTACTGTTATCGTGCCTCGTGGCATTCCCCATTGCCTACCTGGTGATGAGCAAATGGCTGAAGAACTATTCATACCGGATCGACATCAATTGGTGGGTATTTATCATTTCGGGAATTGTTGCGGTGATCATTGCAGTGGTTACGGTTAGCTTTCAGTCGATCAAAGTGGCCCTGGCGAACCCGGTAAAGAGTTTGCGAAGTGAGTAGATGTGCGGATGTGCAGATATGCTGATGTGCAAAGAGCGCGGATGTGCAGATATGCGGATGTGCAAGAGTGCGGACGAAATAATTTGAATATGTTGTGATTTGAATAAGTGTTGATGACCAAAATGCAATTTCTCATTCTTAATTCCGCACCCGATAGCTATCGCATTGGCTCCCGATAGCTATCGGGACCGAACTCCGCATTAAAAAATTCTGCTCATTCTAAAATTCTGAAAACGGCGTAGCCATCTTGAACGCCTTAAAAAAAATAACAATACGTGAAAAATTCCGATTCTGACGCGTAACCATCCGGGATTCCTTGTCGTCTTAGTTCTGTTCGGCAGTACGCCGCTATTGACTTTCAATCCAATCACCGATGATAAAAAACTATATCAAAACGGCCTTTCGCGGGCTGATGAAAAATAAGGGTTTTACCTTTATAAATGTATTCGGGCTTGCATTGGGACTGGCAACCTGCCTGCTCATCGTTTTTTATGTGTTCGACGAATTGAGCTACGACCGCTATAATACCAAGGCCGACCGGATCCACCGGGTGAATAATGAGATCAAATTCGGCGGTTTGGATAACTCATACGCCATTACACCCGCCCCGGCTGCTGCGGCCCTGAAGGCCGACTTTCCGGAAATTGAGCAGGTGGCAAGGTTTAGGAACCGCGGTGGTAACCAGGTTAAAAAGGGGACGCAGGACATCCAGGAAGACCGGATGGTGTATGCGGATAATTCCATATTCGATGTGTTTACCCTGCCTATGGTGGATGGAAGCCCCGCAAAGGCGCTCGTCGAGCCGCATACCGTGGTAATAACCGAAGACATGGCGAAAAAATATTTTAACACTGTTGATGCTGTCGGCCATGTACTTACGGTTAATGATTCCATCCAATTCAAGGTAACCGGTGTCATCAAAAACGTTCCGAAACAATCACATTTCCATTTCGATTTTTTTATGTCGATGGCTACCATCGGCGAGGCTAAGCAAACAACATGGTTCAGCAATAACTTCAGCACCTATATTTTGTTTAAACCCGGCGCCGACCCTAAGGTCTTTGCCGCCAAGCTCCCCGACTTCATGGTAAGGCATGCTAATGCTGAGCTCGAGTCCGTTATGCACCTCGATTTTAAGACCTTTGAAAAAAATGGCAGCTTTTTCAGGTTCAGCCTCATACCGCTTACCCAAATACATTTAAAGTCGGCCAGTATAGATGAAATAGAGCCGGGCGGTAATATCGACTACGTTTACATCTTTGGAGCCACCGCTATATTTATACTGCTTATTGCCTGTGTAAATTTCATGAACCTTTCTACCGCACGGTCCGCAAACCGGGCACGCGAGGTGGGCGTACGCAAGGTATTGGGATCGCCGCGCAGTGCATTGATCGCGCAGTTTTTGACTGAATCTATTTTGGTCACCCTGGCGGGTGCGATTATCGCCGTACTTACAGCCTGGGCATTTTTAGGTCTGTTTAACCAAATGTCGGGCAAGGAACTTACCATCACTCCGCAAATACTGGGCTGGCTTTTGCCGGCGCTGCTTATAATTATTTTGGTGGTGGGCTGCCTGGCAGGATCGTATCCGGCACTGTTCCTATCCGGCTTTCAGCCGATACAGGTTTTGAAAGGCAAACTCGCCGGCGGCTTTAAAGGAGGAAATTTGCGCAGTGTGTTGGTTGTTTTCCAATTTGCGATCTCTATTTTCCTGATAGTAGGTACACTGGTGATCAGCAACCAATTGCGGTACATCCAGCATAAGGACCTGGGCTATAACCGCGACCATGTACTGGTAGTAAAAAATGTGTGGGCGCTGGGCAAGGCCCAGGGCACTTTTAAGCAAGAGGTTAAGCAATTGGCCGGAGTGGAAAGTGCAGCACTTTCAAACGCACTTCCAACGGACGGTAACAACAACAGCACCACCTATTTTAAGGACCCGGTGATGGAACAGAAGCGATCAGTGCTAACCTACAACTGGAACGTGGACGAAGATTATATACCGACCATGGGCATCAAGATGGCTGCCGGGCGTAATTTTTCAAAGGACATGGCCTCCGACAGCATGGCGGTGGTCGTTAACGAAGCATTTCCCAAACAATTGGATTATGCCAACCCGGTCAACCAGCCTGTTTACAGTCCGGCTAACAGTGCCGCCACTATTATGGCCAAATACCATATTATCGGCGTTGTTAAGGATTTTAATTTTGCATCACTAAAGACCAACATCACACCTCTGCTTTTTAACCTGGACCATGGCGCGGGCACCTTAAGTGTGCGTGTCAACTCACAGGATATGCCCTCGCTTATTCAAAGCATACAAAACCGGTGGAAAGGCCTGTCGCCCAACCGGGAGTTTAGCTATTCATTTTTGGACGACAACTTTGACGCCCTTTACCGCAGCGAGCAGCGGACCGGGGCCATATCCATTGCTTTTACTTCTCTTGCCATCATTATTGCCTGCCTGGGGCTGTTTGGCCTGGCGGCATATGCAGCCGAACAGCGCACCAAGGAGATCGGCATCCGCAAGATATTGGGCGCCAACCTGGCCACCATCGTTAACATGCTCTCGAAGGATTTTATCAGGCTGGTGCTGATTGCCATCGTCGTGGCTGTTCCTCTGGGTTGGTGGGCCATGCATTCCTGGCTGGAGGGTTTTGCCTACCGGCAGAATATCCAATGGTGGGTGCCCGTTGCGGCAGCGGCGTCGGCTATCGCCATTGCCTTGTTAACTATCAGCTTCCAATCGGTAAAAGCAGCACTGACGAATCCGGTGAAGAGTTTGCGGAGCGAGTAACCCCCCAACCCCCTAAACAGGGAGTGGAAAGTCGCAGATTTATGTACGGAGTGCGGATGTGCAGATGTGCGAATGAAATAATTTGAATATGTGGTGAGTTTTAGATGTGCTGATCACCAAAATGTAGTTTCTCATTCTTACTTCCGCACCCGATAGCTATCGGGACCGCATTCCGCATTCAAGAAAATTCTGATCCTGATCCTGATCCCCTGTATCATATCCGTACACCCTACTGTTACACATGCGGACAGTGTACTTTTGCTTTTTATTTTATCGAATTGATAATCAGTTATTTGCAATATTGGTATGGGTTTTTCATACATAATGGAAACCCGGTGGTTGCCGGGAGAACCAACCCACCATTATGATAAAGAACTACATAAAGACCGCGTTTCGCGGGATGATGAAAAATAAAGGGTTTACCTTTATTAACGTGTTCGGGCTGGCGTTGGGATTGGCCACCTGCATGCTGATTGTCTTTTATGTGTATGACGAGTTGAGCTACGACAGCTACAACCAAAAGGCTGATCGTATTTATAGGGTTAATAACGATATCAAATTTGGCGGCAACGCCAATTCATACGCGGTTTCCCCGGCGCCAATGGCTGCCGCCTTAAAAAACAGTTTCCCCGAAATAGAACAAGTGACACGGTTCCGCACTGGCGGCGGTTTACAGGTACGCAAGGGTAACCAGCTTATCCAGGAGTGGATGGTTACCTACGCGGATCCCACCATTTTTGACGTTTTTACCTTACCGATGATTGAGGGCGATCCTGCTACTGCACTGAAAGAACCGCATTCTGTCGTGTTAGACGAACAAACGGCCCGGAAGTATTTTAACAGCACCGATGTGGTGGGCCGAACCATGACCTTTAACGACACCGCGCTCTACAAGGTAACCGGCGTGATAAAAAACATTCCCATTCAATCGCATTTCAACTTCAATTTCTTTTTATCAATGTCCACGCTTAACGAGAGCCGGAATAATGCCTGGCTGAGCGCGAATTTCCAGACCTATTTGCTGCTCAGGCCCGGCGGGAACTACAAAATCCTCGAGACGAAGTTCCCTTCATTTATGACGAAAATGGTAGGCCCATCGTTGGAAAGCGCCGCACACCTTAATATGACCCAATTTGAGCAATCGGGTAACTACGTTCGGATCAACCTGGCGCCGTTAAGGAATATACACCTACATTCCAACCGGGTCGCTGAGCTCGGCGCCAACGGAAATATCCAGTACATTTATATTTTTTCCGCTGTTGCCATGTTCATCCTGCTTATCGCATGCGTCAACTTCATGAACCTTTCTACTGCAAGGTCCTCAAACCGGGCAAAGGAAGTTGGTGTTCGAAAGGTGCTTGGTTCGCAGCGCAAAAACCTCATCACCCAGTTCTTGTTCGAATCCGTTTTTATTACGTTTATTGCTGCCGCCATTGCTGTATTTGCTGCGTACGCGCTGCTGCCTGCATTCGGCCAATTATCGGGCAAACAACTTGTGGTAACACCGCATATTATTGCATGGCTTGTGCCGCTGCTGGCGGTGGCTGTTTTGGTTATCGGCTGCCTCGCCGGCTCGTACCCGGCCCTGGTGTTGTCCGCATTTCAACCCATCGAGGTATTGAAAGGCAAGCTTTCGTCAGGATTTAAAAGCGGTTTCCTGCGTAGTTTCCTGGTCGTTTTTCAATTTGCTATTTCCATATTCCTCATCATAGGTACTTTGGTCATTTATAATCAGCTGCGCTATATTCACAATAAAGACATTGGCTACGACCGGGAACATGTTCTGATGGTAAATAATACCACGTCATTGGGCAGCGCAGGCGCCGTTTTAAAACAGGAGGTGAGTAAACTCGCCGGGGTGCAGATCGTCAGCACTTCCGATGCGGTGCCTACCTGGAATTATGGTAACAGCAATACCTTATTCAAAAGCCAGGTAATAGACACAAAAAATGCGCTCAACACCCAAATTTGGGGCGTTGACGAAAATTACCTTGGCGCGCTGGGTATGAAGCTGATGGACGGACGAAATTTTACCCCTCAAATGGCCACAGACTCAAGCGGGCTGATCATTAATGAAACGGCCGCCAGGCAGCTTGGCTATAAAAACCCGTTGAACCAAATCCTGTATGTGCCGCAAGACGCAACGGCAAAAGTGCTGAAACCGTACCATATCATCGGTGTGATAAAAGACTTTAATTTCCGTTCCCTTCGGGAAAACGTTACTTCGCTCGTATTTACCTTTAAACCCTCTGACAATGCTTTTATCGTTCGTTTCAAGACAGCTGACGCGTCGCTCCTGATTTCGCAGATAAAAACAAAATGGCACGAGGTTGCTCCTAACAGCGAGTTCAGTACCTCGTTTATGGATCGCGATTTTGAGGCTTTGTACCAGGCGGAGCAGCAAACTGGCAAGGTATCAGTGGCATTCACTTCTTTGGCTATTATTATTGCCTGCCTCGGTCTTTTCGGCCTGGCAGCCTATGCCGCAGAGCAACGGACAAAGGAAATAGGTATACGTAAGGTGTTGGGCGCCAAAGTTTCGAACATCGTAGCCATGCTTTCGAAAGATTTTATTATGTTGGTGCTGGTCGCCATTGTCGTTGCTACGCCTTTAGCGTGGTGGCTGATGCATAACTGGTTGCAGGGCTTTGCCTACCGGCAGGAAATTCAGTGGTGGGTGACAGCCCTTGCGGGTTTTACTGCCTTAGCGATTGCATTTATCACGGTGAGCTTTCAGTCGATAAAAGCAGCCCTGGCGAAACCGGTGGATAGTTTGCATGGGGAGTAGAGATTAGAGGCTGGAGATTAGAGATTAGTCAAATACCGGCGAAACTTACGAAGTTTCAAAAACTACGTAAGTTTTCTCTGGGTGCAATGCTAACTCTCCACGGCGAATCGAAATTCGAGGACGATATAATGTTAATAAATAAAAATTAAGTTCCTCCGCCAGCTGGCGGAGGCTAGGGGGCATGATACGAAACTATCTTAAAATAGCATGGCGTAACCTCGTTCGGAACAAGGTTAGCAGCATCATTAACATCAGCGGACTGGCCATCGGGCTGGCATGTGTGCTGCTGATCGGGATGTACGTAAAGGATGAGCTGGGGTACGACCGGTTTTTCAAAGATGCTAACCGGATATACCGCGTAAATACGCATGAGAAGACGGGCAACGATGAATTTATCGCCGGCCACACGCCGCCACCGGTTGGGGCTGCGCTGCTGAGCAATTTCCCTGAGGTGGAAAGCTATACTCGAATCTTCCTGCCGGGAGATGAAGTGATCCATTATGTAGATAAGGGACAGCGTCGGTCGCTAACCGAAAGGAGCCTCCTCTCGGTGGATTCCAATTTCCTGCAGTTTTTTAACTATCCACTGTTGGCGGGCGACCCGAAAACCTGCCTGAACGGCCCGGATGATATTGTCCTTACGGAAAAGGCCGCCAAAAAATACTTCGGAGATGTTTCTCCTATCGGTAAAAACCTGGTTTTTGACGAATATGCAAAACCCTTTACCGTGACTGCGGTGTTAAAGGACTTGCCGGAACAGTCGTCATTGCAGTTTGACGTACTGCAATCCAACCTGGGGATGCCGCTGGTAAAACGTTTTAACTGGAGTTGGATATGGCTGCAGATGGGTACTTATGTGAAGCTGAAACCGAATGTGCCGAACGATGAAGCGTCGATAAAAAGCCTGGAAGCCCGTTTTCCGGCGATGGTGCGGGTACAGGCGGCCACTGCCTTTAAACGGCTGGGCCAGCCGTTTGACCAATTTATTAAAAACGGTGGCAAATACGACATCAGCCTGCAGCCCTTGACGGCGATCCACCTGTTCTCGCAGAAAATCGGCAGCCGTTACATCAACCAAAGCGATATCAAATACGTGTATATCTTCTCGGCGGTCGCGCTCTTTATCATGCTGCTGGCATGTGTCAACTTTATGAACCTGGCAACAGCGCAGTCGGCAAAGCGGGCGAAAGAGGTAGGCATCCGCAAGGTTTTGGGGTCGGAACGCGGGCAACTGATCAGTCAATTTATTGCAGAAGCATTTCTTTATACTGTTTCCGCTACGTTGATTGCCTGTTTTATCGTCGCGGTATGTTTGCCTGCTTTCAATCAACTTGCTGCAAAAGCGCTTAGCCTGCGTGCATTTTTTAACGTGTACACCGTCGCGGTGCTCTTCCTGTTGGTTTTGCTGACCACGCTGCTGGCAGGGATGTATCCTGCCTTTTTCCTTACGTCGTTTAAACCGGCGGCGGTATTAAAGGGAAGCGCCGACGCCGGCAAGACGGGCGGTGGATTCTTTACGAGAAATGCGCTGGTTGTATTCCAGTTCTCTGTATCAACTGTTCTGATCACTTGCACCATAGTCGTTTATAAACAACTGGTCTTTAACCAGTCGAAAGACCTTGGATTTAACAAGGAAAACGTCCTGATCGTTGCCAATGCCGACCGGCTGGGGCAGCACGAAGAAAGTTTCAGGCAGGAACTGCTGCAACTACCGGAGGTGGGAGGAGCGAGTATAACGACTGGTTTGCCAACCCAAAAATCATACACTGACACTTATAAGCCGGAGGATGAAGAAAACATGACCGCTCCGGGGAAGGACCTGTGGCTTTCGGGCTATATGGTAGATGAGTCCTTTGTGCCCACGCTGAAGCTGCAAATACTTGAGGGGAGAAACTTTTCAAAGAACTTCACCGATTCAGCGTCGATCATTCTGAACGAAACCGCTGTAAAACAAATAGGCTGGAGCAACCCCATCGGGAAGACGATATTATATCCAGGCGACCAATTGAGATTTAAGGTGATAGGTGTGGTAAGGGATTTCAACACAGAATCCCTGCATAACCCGATCTCGTCCTTTGCCCTGTTTTACAAAACATCGCAGGCGATCCATATGGACCCTGCCTACCTGGCTGTACGGCTAAAGCCGGGCGATTATCAAAAGGCGATTAGCCAAATCCAGGCCAAATGGGCAGAGTTTATGCCTGATAATCCCTTTGAATACAGCTTCCTGGACGCCGAATTTGACTCGCTGTACCGCACCGATCAAACCATTGGAAAGGTGTTCAGCGTATTCACCTTTTTATCGCTCACGGTGGCTTGCCTGGGCTTGCTTGGCCTGGCCATGTTCACCGCCGAACGGCGTACGAAGGAGATCGGCATCCGCAAGGTGCTGGGCGCCTCGGTGCAGAATGTGGTAACCATGCTAAGCAAGGATTTTTTGAAGCTTGTTGTTATCGCATCGTTAATCGCCTTCCCGATTGCATGGTACGCGATGAATAAATGGCTTGAGGACTTTGCCTATAAAACCGATATCAGCTGGTGGGTGTTTGCCCTTTCGACAGGCGCGGTTTGTGCTATCGCTTTGTTTACGATTAGCTTTCAATCAGTAAAGGCCGCGTTGAATAACCCTGTGGAAAGCCTTAGAAGCGAGTAATGAGAGATATGAGATGTGAGATATGAGACATAGTCGTGAAGAACACTAAATTCTATAAACCAGGCTTTTTAATCTCAAATCTCATATCTCAAATCTCACATCTAATGTTGAACCAATGAACAATTAAACTATCATGATAAAGAACTATTTTAAAATTGCCTTCCGGGGGTTTTGGAAACACAAGATTTTTACCTTCATCAATATTATCGGGCTTTCAATTGGGATCAGCGCTTCGCTGGTCATCTACCTGATTGTGAATTATGATTTTACATTCGATAAATTTCACAAAGACAGCGACCGTATCTATCGGGTCGTAAGCAATTTTTCGTTCCAGGGCAATCCGAGCTACAGCTACGGGGTTTGCGCGCCGCTGGCAGATGCCGTAGGGAACCAGGTAAGCGGCGTTGAGGTAACGGCGCCCCTTTATTCATTGGGTGCTGATGTAATTGTGGCGGGTAAGCATAATGAACCGGTAAAGCTTAAATCGCAGGACAGGATAACACTGGCCGACCAAAACTATTTTAAAATATTTCACTATGTATGGCTCGCTGGTTCTTCAACCAGCGCATTGAATGCGCCATATCATGTGGTACTTACGTCCGACCGGGCAAAGCTTTATTTCCCATCGCTATCGTACGACCAGATGATCGGCAAAGTGGTGACATATGACACCTTAAAAACTACGGTGACAGGCATAGTACAAACGATCACGCAGAATACCGATTTTTCCTGTCACGACTTTATTTCTTTCAGCTCGGCAGTACCCAAAACTGCTCTTGGCAACAGTTTGCAATTAGACCAGTGGAATAGCACCAATTCTGCGTCCGAAGTGTTTATCAAGCTGTCGCCTCATACATCGGCAGCCAATGTTGAACGGCAGATCAACGCTGTCCTGAAAAAGAGTTCTCCTCCAACACCCGAAGAACTGAAACAAGGCAGCTCACGATCATTTACCGTCCAAGCCTTGAAGGATATTCATTTCGACGAAAAATACGGCACTTTTGATTTCAGCTCCGCGGCCAGCAAAACCAGGTTATACCTGCTGCTGGTAGTTGCCGCTTTCCTTTTGCTATTGGGCTGCATTAACTTTATCAATTTAACAACCGCACAGGCGGCACAAAGGGCTAAGGAAATCGGTATCCGCAAAACAATGGGCAGCAGCCGTATGCAGCTGGTGGTGCAATTTTTAAGCGAGACTTTCTTGATAACGTTTGTCGCAGTGATTATTTCGGTGTGTTTAACACCCTTGATCCTGAAGTTATTTTCCGATTTTATCGCGCAGGGCGTCAAGGCTGATTTTATTCATCAGCCTGGTATTTTCCTGTTCCTGTTTGCTTTAACGGTCGTGGTGAGTGTTTTATCCGGCTTTTATCCCGCCCTAATGCTATCCGGCTATAAACCGGTGCTGGTGCTGAAAAACCAGGCGCAAAGCAACAGCCACAAAACGCGGAATGCCTGGCTGCGCAAATCGCTCACGGTATCGCAGTTCGTGATCGCTCAATTTTTTATCATGGCCACCTTGCAGGTGAGCAAACAAATTTATTACGCCCTGCATAAGGACCTTGGTTTTAAAAAGGATGCTATTGTTTTCATCAATTCGCCCTGGAAGCACCGCACCGCGGGTGCTAACCAGGTTATGCTAAATAAATTGCGCGCGCTGCCGGGCATTGAACTGGTAAGTGCAGGCACTGCCGCCCCCTCTTCCGGATCAACAAATACCACGTTGGCAACCTACAAGGACGGAAAAAAAGAGATCAACAGCGAGGTCGAGGTAAAATATGCTGACGAAAATTATATAAAGGTCTATCAAATCAAAATGCTTGCCGGCCGCAATATCCAGGCCGGCGATTCCTCAACCGCCCTGGTGATTAATGACAAATACGCCAGGATAATTGGTTTTATACACCCGCACGATGCTGTCGGGAAAGACCTCGAAAAATTTAATGGTTTGAAAAATGTGCGCATTGTGGGTGTTATTGCTGATTTTTACGAACATTCGCTGCAGTCGCCGGTAAAGCCGCTTGCAATTCTTGCAAGCAAGGCCAACGATAACTACCAAAGCGGCACCTTTCATGTTGCCTTAAAACCCGAATCGCCAGCCGGAGGAGATTGGAATAAAACAATTGCCGCTATGGGAAAAATATGGAAAGAGAGTTATCCTGATGATGATTTCGACTACCAGTTTTATGATAAATCGATCGCTCAATTTTACGACCAGGAGCAGCATACCTCTACTTTGCTGACATGGGCCACTGGCTTATCGATATTGATCAGCTGTTTAGGCTTGTTGGGGCTTGCTATTTACACCACCAGCCAGCGGACAAAGGAAATCGGGGTACGGAAGGTGCTGGGTGCATCGGTATCACAGATCGTAACCTTATTATCGACTGAACTGGTGCTGCTTATCATGCTGGCATTTGTGATCGTTACGCCGCTTGCGTGGTTAGCCATGAACAAATGGATGGACAATTATGCAGATAAGACGACCATCAGCTGGTGGATATTCGCGGCGAGCGGGGCAGGCATGCTGCTCGCGGCTGTTGTTACATCCAGCTTTCAAACGGTTAAAGCGGCTATTGTGAACCCGGTGAGGAGCCTTAGAAGCGAGTGAGCAGTTTGCAGTGGCAGTTGGCAGTTGGTTCATAGTTCATGGCTCATAGTTCATAGTCGGAGCTTTGGGGCTTGGTCGTGGCAGTTGCCTGGGTGCCTGTACCTCAATAAAAGTTTTGAATTTTTGAGTAACTCCATGCAACGCCTTCGATGAAATCGTCGTCTAATAATTGAATCATCGGGATTTATTAACTACTATCAATATTAATTATGGTACTCTGCAAGAATGAGCCGTTTAAGAGCTTTAAAAACATTAGCTAACACATTTAAAATTCCCCCTTTAGGGGGTTAGGGGGTCATATGATAAAAAACTACTTCAAAATTGCCTGGCGTAACCTGCTGAAGAACCGCCTTTTCAGTTTCATCAACATTGGCGGGCTTGCCATTGGGATGGCAGTGAGCTTTATGCTGCTGATTTACGTGTATAACGAGTTCAGCTTTGATAAAAACAATATTAATGCCGCCCGCCTGTACAAAGTGATGCGCAACCAGCCGAGCAACGGCGAAGTAATGACAGGCGACGCTACTCCCGTGCCGCTTGCGCCGGCTATGAAAAAAGATTTCCCCGAGATTGACCGGGTTGTGCGGATAAACTGGGTATACCCCAGGCTGGTAAATTACAAAGAAAAAGGCCTGAAGCTACCGGCCATGGCGGCCGATGCGCAGTTTTTTAACTTATTTACATATAAATTTATTTATGGCGATGAAAAGACGGCGCTGGCTGATCTGTCGTCGGTAGTGCTCACCGAATCAGCCGCTCAGGCGCTATTTGGTAATATTAATCCCGTGGGCCGGGTTATTAAGCTTGATCAGGCGTTCCCGTTAAAGGTCAGCGCAGTAGTGAAGGACAATCCTGAAAATTCAACGTTTGATTTTAAAGTCCTGATCAATTGGGACCAGGTCTGCGCCGAGCAAAGCTGGTTTAAAACGAGCGGCTGGGGCAACTATTCCTTCAAAACCTATGCATTGCTGAAGCCTGGCGCCTCGATGGATGCCGTTAATGCAAAGCTTAAAAATATCGTTGCCCGTTACGATCCGGTGAACAAAGAAAATACCATTTTCCTTTACCCGCTGCTGAAATATCACCTGTATAGCGACTTTAAGAATGGTGTAAGTGTTGGCGGCAGGGTTGGTAATGTGAAGCTATTTTTGTGGCTGGCCATCGGTATATTGATGATCGCCTGCATCAACTTTATGAATTTGTCGACTGCCAGGTCCGAGCGCAGGGCACGGGAAGTAGGGGTGCGCAAGGCAATCGGAGCCGCGCGCGCATCGCTTGTCGCCCAATTTATGGGCGAATCGCTGCTGATGGCTTTTATCTCTCTTGCGTTTGCCATTGGATTTATCGCTTTGCTCATACCTGTTTTTCAGAATGTTATCAATGTGAAATTACTGGTTCCCTACAATAACCCCTATGCATGGCTTGGGGCGATTGGCGTAACAGTTTTCACCGGCCTTATTGCCGGCAGTTACCCGGCGCTGTTTTTGGCGTCATTCAAACCTGTAAAAGTGCTTAAGGGACAATTGGTGCAAGTTAAGCAGGTGTTCAACCCGCGCAAGTTCCTTGTGGTGATCCAGTTTACATTTGCCACTTGCCTGATTTTATCAAGCATTTTTATTTATAAGCAGATCATTTATGCAAAAAACAGGCCGATAGGGTATGACCGTTTCGGGCTGATAGAAATGCCGGTTGATGGGGTGATGGATAAACGTTTTGAAGATTTCCGCCGCGACCTGGTGAATGCCGGGGCCGTTACCGATGGCGCAATGACTTCGATGAGTATCGTAAGCAATGGCAGCAATTCCTGGGGCATTACCTGGCAGGGGCAACTGCCCGGCGAAGATAAAATTCCCATCGACCAGATGGCGGTGACTTACCATTTCGTCGGCACCTACGGTGTCAAACTGGTGGAGGGCCGGGATTTTTCAAAGGATTACCCAACGGATACGGCTGCTATTATCCTTAACCAGGCTGCCGTAAAAATGATGCGTTTTAAGGAGCCGCTCGGTCAGATCGTTAACTACCAGGGCGCCAAACGCAAGGTTGTAGGAGTAGTGGAAAACTTTACCTGGGGATCGCCTTATGAGCCTGTAAAGCCTGCCATCATAGCTTTTATGCCCGGTTGGACCGGCAACATCAGCCTGCGCCTAAGCCCAAATAAGTCGATATCGGCAAGCCTGGCCCTCATCCAGGACATTTACAAAAAATATAATCCCGATTATCCTTTAGATTATCGCTTTACGGACGAGCGTTACAATGAAAAGTTCAGCAACGAGAAGGTGCTGGGCAACATGGCCATTTCCTTTACCTGCCTGGCTATCATTATTTCATGCCTGGGCCTTTTCGGCCTGGCCTCATTCTCGGCCGAACAGCGGAAAAAGGAGATTGGCATACGTAAAGTGCTTGGCGCATCTATTGGCTCCATTTGGGTTAAACTATCGCAGGAGTTTTTGATACTGGTAAGTATCTCGTTTGTGCTGGGCTCACTGCTAAGCTGGTGGACTATTCGCGGCTGGATGTCGCAATTCACCTTTAAAACAGCATTAAGCCTATGGGTATTTATGGTGACGCTGGTGTTGAGCCTGGTAGTTTGCATGCTTACCGTAAGCTGGCAGGCCATCAAAGCGGCGCTGATGAACCCGGTGAAGAGCTTGCGGAGCGAGTAACCCGCCCCCCTGACCCCCTAAAGGGGGAGTGGATGTGCACATGTGTAAATAATAAACGAGAGTATAAAATAAGAAATTAAACTTTTAGCCCTCCCCCTTTAGGGGGCCGGGGGGCGTTAAATTCCCCCGCCGGCTGGCGGGGGTTAGGGGCTATGATAAAAAACTATCTTAAAATCGCCTGGAGAAACTTGTGGCGGAACAAGTTTTTCTCATCTATTAACATTCTCGGGCTGGGCCTGGGCATGGCCTGTAGTATCCTGATCATGCTGTGGGTGCAAAATGAATTAAGCATGGATGCCTTTCATGTGAACGGCCCTCGGTTGTATATGGTTACGGAACGGCAGTATTACGACGGTAAGGTGCATGGGCAGTATTCGGTGCCGGGTGTATTGGCTAATGAACTGAAGCGAAACATCCCCGACATACAATACGCCACTCAATGGGGTTTTAACAATGACAATACCTTCCAGGTTAACGATAAGATAATAAAGCTGAACGGCAACTTCGCCGATTCGGACTTCTTTAAAATGTTCAGCTTTCCGTTATTGCAGGGTAACGCTGTTACGGCGTTAAATACGCCGGTAAGCATGGCTATATCACACAAAATGGCCAATGAGTTTTTTGGCAGCGCACAGGCCGCGATGGGTAAAAACATCCGCTACAATAATCTAAAGGATTTTAAGGTGACTGCGGTCTTTGATGACATCCCGCATAATTCGTCTCTTCAGTTCGACTACCTGATAAACTGGACCAGCTTTTTAAAAGAAAACGACTGGGCCAAGCAATGGGGCAATAACGGCCCTAACGCTTTTGTAATGCTGCGTCCGGGTGCAAAGGGCGAGGTGGTCGACAAAAAAATAACCCGGTTCCTGGATAAGCTGAACAAAGAGCAAAGCAAAGCCTTCCGGGAACAATTGGGCTTGCAGAAAGTGTCCGACGTTTACCTGTATTCTCATTTCGGGGACGACGGGCGGCCCGATGGCGGGCAGATTGAGTACGTGCGGCTGTTTAGTTTTGTAGCGGTGCTGATCATGCTGATAGCCTGCATTAATTTCATGAATCTTACTACGGCGCGTTCTGTTAAACGCGCTAAAGAGATAGGCGTACGAAAAGTAGTCGGCGCCTTGCGGCCGGTGCTTATCCGCCAGTTTATCGGTGAGGCGGTAATGCTCACTTTTATCGCGCTGGTTATCGCCATTGCCCTGGTTATCGTATTGTTGCCGGTTTTCGATACAATTACGCAAAAGCAAATCGACTATCCATTTGAAAATTACCTGTTCTGGATAGGAATGTTGCTGCTCACTTTAGTAACCGGTTTTATCTCCGGCAGTTACCCGGCCCTGTTCCTTTCAGCCTTCAAACCGGTTTCGGTGTTAAAAGGAACATTGAAGCTAAGCAGCGGATCAGCCTGGTTCCGCAAGGGCCTGGTGGTTTTTCAATTTGGGTTGTCGATACTTTTAATCGTCGGTACCATCGTGATCTCAAAACAAGTGAATTATATCCAAAGCAAAGATCTTGGATACGATCGCGAAAACCTGCTATATCTCCCCATCGAAGGGGATTTAGCTAAAAACTATAACATTTTTAAGAACGAGGCGCTCAACATGCCTGGCATAAAAGATGTTTCGCGCATGTCCGACGCACCTGTCAATTTCGGCAGTACAACCGGCGGTGTAAACTGGGATGGCAAGGACCCGAATGTAAACATAGAGTTTACCCAGGTGTCTGTGGGGTATGATTTTACCAAAACCATGAAACTACAAATGGCAGCCGGCAGGGATTATTCCCGCGATTTTGCGACCGACTCTTTGGGTTACCTCATCAACGAAGCCGCCCTGAAACGCATTGGTTACAAGGACCCGATAAACAGGCCGTTCACTATGTGGGGTAAAAAAGGAAAGATAATCGGTGTGCTGAAGGATTTTCATTTTAATTCGCTCAGGGAGCAGATACAACCGCTTGTTGTCCACCTGGGAGATACCGTTCACTACGGTAACATACTGGTGCGCACCAAACCCGGCCAAACGCAGCAAGCCGTTGCCACGCTTGAAAAATTGTGCAAAGAGCTAAACCCCAAGTTTACATTTACCTATTATTTTACAGATAAGGAGTACCAAAAGCTGTATAATAACGAGCAGGTGGTTGGCAGGCTTTCAAAAACCTTTGCGTTCCTGGCCATTTTTATCTCCTGTCTTGGCCTGCTGGGCCTTGCTATGTTCACGGCCGAACAAAGGGTGAAGGAAATTGGCATTCGCAAAGTTCTTGGCGCCAGCGTTTCATCGCTGTTTGCGCTGTTATCCAGGGAATTTATCATTCTGGTGGGGATAGCTTTACTGATCGCGTCGCCCCTTGCCTGGTATTTTATGAACCAATGGCTGAAAGCATATACCTATCGAACCGATATTGACTGGTGGGTATTTGCGCTGGCCGCAGTGCTCTCGATATTGATCGCGCTCATCACTGTAAGTTTCCAGGCCGCTAAATCGGCGCTGATGAACCCTGTGAAGAGCCTTCGCTCGGAGTAGTCTGAACTCGAATTTATAGAATTAACAGAATAAAAATGAAAAGAATCTGAATTCGAAAAATTCCATAAATTCCAAAAATTCGAGTTCTGACAGTGAACCAATGAACCATCCCCATGATACGAAACTATTTCAAAACCGCATGGCGTAACATCCTTAAAAACAAGTTTTACGCCGCCATCAACATTGCAGGCCTTACGCTTGGGCTTACCATCGGGTTGCTTATCCTTTTGTGGGTAACTGACGAATTGAGCTTTGATAAATTCCATACCAGGGCCGGCCAGTTTTACCAGGCCCAGGCGCAAATTGGTACCGGCACAAGCAAACAGATATGGGCGGGGGTGCAGGGACCTGTAGCTACTTATGCACTTAAGGAAGTGCCTGGCGTGCAGAATGCGGTCCGGTTAGTTTATGATTACAGCTATTCGGTTTTTCGTTATAAAGATAAATTGCTGGAGAATGGAGACAATGGCAACTGGGATGTCGACCCTTCCTTTTTTAAGATATTCGATTTTAAACTACTGAAGGGCAATGTCAATAAGCCTTTCCCGAACGATAAAACAGTTATCCTTTCCGAAACTACCGCTAAACGGTTTTTTGGCGATGCGGATCCTATGGGAAAATCCCTGCTGGCCGATAACCGCGACAATTATGTGGTGGCGGGGGTAATAGCCGATGCACCCGAAAATTCTTCCATTAAATACGACATGTTGTTCTCCATCGAGGTGCGGAAAAAGCAATACAGTAAAACCGATTATTGGAAATCCATGGACGAAGACTGGGGCAATTATTACACCAATACGTTCCTGCAGCTGCAACCCGGCGCATCTACCGCTGCTGTAGCGGATAAATTAACCAAAATCCACATTCAGCATCAACCCGGGCCCGATGCATCGAAAGTAAAATACCAGATGCAGGCTTTTACGCAGCTGCATCTTTATAATCCTGATGGCACCGAATCGGCAATGCAAACTGTCCGGATATTTTTTATCGTCGCTATTTTTATCCTTTTGATCGCCTGTATAAATTATGTAAACCTATCAACAGCGCGGGCCATGCTGCGGAGTAAGGAGGTAAGTGTACGTAAAATAATAGGGGCGGAGCGAGGCCACCTGTTTGCGCAGTTTGTTGCAGAAACCACCTTGTTTTTTGGTATCGCCCTGCTGCTTTCGTTCGGCGTTATTGAACTGCTGATGCCACTTTATAATAATATTTCGGGCAAGGAAATGACTTTCAACCTGCTCGACGGGCGGGTTTGGGAGGTTATAGGGTTAACCCTAATGGCCACGCTTATCATTTCGAGTATTTACCCGGCCCTGCTGCTATCATCCTTCAAGCCAATCAATGCGCTGAAGGGCAAAATGTCCCTCGGCATCGGCAATGCCGCATTTCGAAAAGTGCTGGTAGTAACGCAATTTATTTTTTCGATCGGGCTTATTATCGGCACGCTGGTTATCAACAGCCAGTTAAAATATGTACGCGGGAAAGAATTAGGGTATGATAAATCCTACGTTTTTTCTTTCGGCATGCGCGGCATGCAGAAAAATTATGAAGCCATACGGGCCGAATTGCTCAGCCAACCGGGTATTTACGCCGTGACCAGTTCAAGTGATAACATCGTGAGCATTGGCAGTAATACGGGCGATACCGATTGGGATGGTAAGACACCAGGCACGATGTTCATGATCCACCCGATGTATATCGACAAATATTACATCGACTTTTTTAAGATCAAGTTTGCCGCCGGCGCCGGTTTTCATGGCTATAAAACCGATACAGCACATTATATACTAAATGAGACCGCCGTTCGCGATGCCGGCATTACCAACCCGGTTGGCAAAAGATTTAAGCTGCACGATGTCAATGGCACCATTATCGGTGTCGTGAAGGATTTCCATTTCGCATCGCTGAAACAAAAGATCGAGCCTGCAATTTTTGCTTACCAACCGGGTAATAACTGGCGCATATCGATCCGTACCACCGGAAAAGACGCGCCCAGGGCGATAGCAGCAGCCGGGCGGGTTTGGAAGACCTATAATTCCGCATTTCCGTTCGACTATGATTTCATGGACAAGGAATATGATAACCTGTACAAATCAGATGAGCGTTCAGGCACCCTTTTTAATGCATTTGCAGTAATTGCCATATTTATTTCCTGCCTGGGCTTATTCGGGCTTGCCACTTATACCGCTCAGGTAAAAGTAAAAGAGATCGGCATCCGTAAAGTATTAGGAGCAAGTGTAGCCAATATTACCAATATGCTTTCAAGAGAGTTTTTGTTGCTAGTGGCTGTATCGTTGTTAATAGCCAGCCCGATAGCCTGGTATGCGATGAGCAAATGGCTCGAAAACTATGTCTACCGGATCAATCTTCAATGGTGGATGTTCGCTCTGGCAGGGGTTGCGGCACTCATCATCGCATTTGCGACGATCAGTCTCCAGGCAGTTAAAGCAGCGCTTGCTAACCCGGTGAAAAGCTTGAGATCAGAATAAGGCCCCCCGACCCCCTAAAGGGGGAGGAAGAAGATGAAATGTAAAAGGCGAAAGGTTGTCTGTCTCAAATCTCAAATCTCATATCTCAAATCTCCTCTGTGCACACTTTTTAAATATTTTTCCTCGTCATGCAACGCAACGTATAAATTGCATGTCTATTATGTAAACAAATAGAAAAATGAAAACTTATTTATTATCGTTATTCATCATTGGCTTAAGCTTTGGGGCTTTCGCGCAGGATAATAAGACACTTTATGATACCAAATCGCTGGCGAGTGCGGGTATAAAAGATTCGTACGTTAAAACTTCGGGCGGCAGCATACAGGTTAGTGGCGCGGCAGGGGAATCGCCGAGGATTGAGATATATATCGGGGGAAACAATGGCAGCGAACTGTCGAAAGATGAAATTAAAAAACGCCTGGACGAGGATTATGACCTCGATGTTTCGGTAAGCAATCACGAACTGCATGCTTATGCGAAAAGGAAACACGACGGCGATTGGGATTGGCGGAGACAGCTGAACATATCTTTTAAAATTTATGTTCCCAAAGACGGAAATACGCACCTCGAAACTAGCGGCGGCAGCATCCACCTTGATAATTTATCGGGTAGCGAACAGTTCAGCACCAGCGGTGGCAGCCTGCATGTGGATGCAATCACCGGCGCCATTAAAGGCGAAACTTCGGGCGGGAGCATTGAAGTATCCAACAGCGGCGACCAGATCGACCTGGAGACCAGCGGCGGGAGCGTTAAAGCAACTAACTGCCATGGTAAAATAAAGCTCGAAACTTCGGGCGGTTCATTACACATGGAGGATCTGAAAGGGGATATCCACGCCGAAACCAGCGGAGGCAGCATTCACGCAGCAAACATCGACGGTGAATTTGTAACCGGCACCAGCGGCGGCAGTGTTGAGCTGTCGAACATTTCTGGCAGCCTCGACGCATCAACAAGCGGCGGAAACATGCATGTAGATATGACTCACGTAGGCAAATACGTGAAGCTGGA
>Ga0206864_1119_pt1 | contig 26976 bp, 25 predicted proteins | sample Alteio_BWOrgCont_42_FD_152632 | JGI IMG/M metagenome (GOLD analysis project Ga0206864, IMG submission 152632) | Enriched cells from forest soil in Barre Woods Harvard Forest LTER site, Petersham, Massachusetts, United States -... | ecosystem: Environmental > Terrestrial > Soil > Temperate forest >...
GCGATCTCGGCGCTCGACAGCCCCCACGCATTGTAAAAGCGGTAGCGCAGCCCGCCGCCAAGCAGGAGCGGGAAACCGAGCGCGTTCGAGAATGCGTACGCCACGAATCCGGCGAACGCGACGCGCTGCGGTGGGAGATCGTGCTTCACATAGCGCAGCGCGAGCGAATCGTAGAGGATCAGCGCGAGATAGCCGCACGCGGTGAGGCCGATCGCGCGCCAGAGATCGCCGACGGGAATCATCGCGAGGTCCGTGCGGACCTGCCGGAAATCGTACGCGTGCAGTTCGCGGCGGAGGGCGTAGAGTGCGATCGCGAACATCGTGAAGCCGCCGATGATCCCAGCGGCTTTCTTCCAGCTCGCCGGGATGTTCGCGAGCTGCGACAACTTCGACATCACGCCGGCAGCTCCACGGTTGCCTTACGCTCCAGTATTCCCCAGCCGACGACCTTGCCGCGGATCGCCGCGACAAAACTCTTCAGCACGACCGAGTACATGATCTGACGATACGCAAAACGCTGGAGCATGATCAGCCACGACAGTCCCTTTTCTTCGTCGGGCTCCATGAGGAACGCGATCATCGCGCCCATCCAGTCGCTGATCAGGAAGACGCCGTAGAAGAGCAGCACATGCTCGAGATCGGTGAGCGCGTACGTCTCGCCGTGCGTCTTGAAGGTCAGCCACACGGAGAAGAGCGAGAATACGAACATGAAATCCGCGAGCGGCGAAAGCGCGGTCAGCAGCAGCTGAAAAAGCCACGTATTTGGCAGCGCGACGAATCCGAGCGTGCCGTATTTCCGCTTGAACAGCGCGTCGCGGTGCTTCCATGCGCACTGGAGCGTGCCGAACGACCAGCGGAAGCGCTGACGAGAAAGCGTGCCGAGCGTGTCCGGCGCCTCGGTCCACGCGATCGCGCGCTCTGCGTACGCGATCACATGACCTTTCTTGCGGATCGTGATCGTGAGATCCTGATCTTCGGCGAGCGTGTCGTGCGTGAAGCCGCCTGCCTCCAATACTAGCGAACGCCGCCACGCTCCGACGGCACCGGGGATCACCGTGATGCAGTTGAGCAGCGAGAAGGCGCGCCGGTCGAGATTCTGCGACGTCACGTACTCGAGCGCCTGCCAGCGCGTGACGAGATTCACGCGATTGCCGACCTTTGCGTTGCCTGCAACGGCGCCGACTTCAGCCCGCACGAGCGGGGCTACTAGAGCGGCGACGGTATCGGGCTCGAACTGCGTGTCAGCATCGAGGCAGACGATTATTTCATTTGCCGCGTGCTGAATTCCGTAATTGAGCGCGGTGGACTTTCCGCCGTTCGGTTTGGTGAGAACGGTGACGCGCGGATCGTCACGGAACGCGCGCATGGCGGTGTCGTACGTCGAATCCGGTGAACCATCGTCGACGACAATCACTTGGAGCGTCCCCGCGTAGCGCTGCGCGAGCAGCGATTCCACCGTGCGGACAATGACGAGCTCTTCACGGTACGCCGGCACGATGACACTCACCGGCGGCGCGAATGGCGTCTCGGCGCCGGTCGGACGGGTGCGCATCCGCTGAATGGCAGCGAGCGTGATGATGAAGAGCAGGTCCGCGACGCCGAGCACGACGCAGCCGAGGAAGACCCAGTAGAGTCCCCGGTCGGCGAGGCCGAGAAAGCCGAATGAAACCACGTCGACGATGCGCGACCAGATCGTGCGCGACGCGAGCGGCGGCATCGCCTCGTCGCGCGTGATGCCGGCGAGTTCAGAGACGAGCACCGGTTCGTAGCCGCTCGCGCGCAGCGAGTCGATGAGCGTGCCGAGAATCGCGACCGTGGCGGTGCGATCGCCGCCGGAGTCGTGCATCAGGATGACATTGCCGTCGCCGCGCTGCGCGAGCGTGGTCGAGAGAATCGAATCGGCGTCGAAGATTCTCCAGTCTTCGGTGTCGATCTGGACGCCGACCGTGAGATAGCCGAGGTCGGTGCCGATTTTCACGGCGTCGAGTTCTTCGCTCGATGTCGGATCTGCGTCGCCGAAGTAGGGCGGGCGAAAGAGCGCGGTCTGGCGATTCGTAATCGTCTCGATGAGCCGGCCGGTCGAGACGACTTCGAGTTTCGAGAGGAACGGTCCGGTGAGTTCGAGATTCGGATGTGTGTACGTATGATTCCCGATCTCGTGTCCTTCGCGAACTATGCGATTCAGAATTCCCGGATATTCATCGGCCTGGCGTCCGACGACAAAAAACGTCGCCTTCGCGTGGCGCGATGCGAGCGTATCGAGGATCGCGCTCGTGTAACGCGCGTCAGGGCCATCGTCGAAGGTGATCGCGACTTTGCCGGGATCGCTCGAGCCGAAGCGCTGCACAACCCAAGGTGAAGGGAACTGCGTGATGCTCTCGTGGTTGATGATCTGCGTCTTGGCGTCGTACTGAAGGAGTCGTCGACCCGGCGACGGTGTCGTCTGGATACGCAGCAAGCCGCCGGTACCGGCGAACTGCGGATCGTAGCCGCCGGGAATATCCGTGAGCAGCTCGGGCTTTCCGTGCGGCACATCGTTCGAGATCGCCTGCCACACGGAGGGATCTTCGGAACCCAGTCGCCAGATCGCGGTGCCCGCTGCGCCGAGTTCAACGCCGGCGCGCGCCTGATTCCACGCGGTCACGCCATCGAGAAACCAGGCGACATGATCGGCGCCTGCGCTGTCGGTGTAGGTGACGTACGGATTCAGCGAGACGGAATCGAACTGCACGGTGGCGGCGGCTGAGCGCGCGCGCACCATCGCGTCTTGAAAGGTGATCGTGTGGCCGCTGAGTTTCGGGCCGGCGTCGTTCCAGTCGGTGCCGTATGCGCCGAGCGCGAGAATTGTTTTCTCCGGCGGCATCCAGCGCAGCATCTCCTTTGCTTTCGCGACGTACCAGGGCTGGCTCGCGACCGGGCCGGGATCGCCGCTGCCATAGTGCTCGTCGTAGAGCATCAGGAAGAGGTAGTCGTTCGCGGCGGCGTAGCGGCGCGCGAGCGGCTCGTCGGTGCTCACCGCGACCGCCGATGTCAGCAGGCGTCCGCCCGGCGTGAGGCCGGCGCGGAGGTTCCCCATGAACTCGAACATCTGGTCGAGCAGGTCATCCGGCACTTCTTCGAAATCGATCGTGATACCGGCAAACCCGAATTTCTGCGCGGCGTCGACGAGCTGGATCGCGGCCGCCTGGCGCGACGCGGGTGTTGCGAGCATGCGACGCAGCAGCTGGCTGTCGAATTTTTGCCCGTCGAAATTGCTCACCATCGCGAAGACCCGCGGGCGGTCTTTCTCGGGGAGATTTTGCGTGAGGTAAAGCACCTTCGCATCGGGCGTGATCTTGAGCCCTGTGCCGCCCGTGCTCAGAAAAACCCACTCGCCGATCACCCAGTCGAGATCGGTGACGTGCGCTTTGAACGAAGTGAACGAGTTGTCGTCCCAGTTTACATAGAAGCCGGCGACGATCGGCGGACGCTGCGGACTCGTGACGATCTTGCGCGCGGCGCCGGGTGATTCAGTCGCGCGATTCACCGCGACTGGCAGATGCTCGACGTGCGTGGCCGGGAGCGCGGGTTTTCTCGTGAGCGCGGCGAGCAGCTGCTGCCGGTCGGCGCGTTTGCGCAGCGCGTCGCGCGTGACGGCGAGACGGTTTTGTACGCGCGTAATTTTCACCGCCGACTTTGCCGCCTGGAGATTCGGCAGGATCGGCGGGATCAAAAAGGTGATCGCGAGGCCGAGGGCGACGAGGGTGGAAAAAATGCCAACGGCGAGCGTCGCGCGGCGGATGGTGCGCCAGCGGCGGCCGGAGGGGTCAAGGAATACTGAATTGGTTGGCATTCCACTGTAATCTACCCCCGACCTTATGAAAAGCGGCGAATGGCGACTGGCGACGAGCGATCTGGTGCATAGCGAATAGCGCGTGGCGCGTGGATTTCCGTTCTACGCGCTACGTGCAACTTGCCATGCGCAAAATTGCCCGTCGCAAGTCGCCAGACGCCGTAGTCATGAGCTAGTCCGCAAGCGAAGCACCGAATAAGTTCAAGGACAACTCTCTCCAGCCCCGCACACCACCGTGCCATCCCTGCAGGACCGCCTCCGCGACGATCTCAACTCGTCCCGCAAGGCCCGCAACAAACCCCTCACTCTCGTCCTCGGCACCGTCCTCGCCGACGTCGAGAATCATCACACCGCCGTCCAGCGCGATATCACCGATGCCGATGTCATCGACGTGCTGCGCAAGGCCATCAAGCGCCGCCGCGAATCGTTCGAGGCGTTCGAAAAGGGTGGGCGGGCCGAGCTCGCCGCGCAGGAGCGCGATGAAATTGCCGCGCTCGAGGGTTACCTGCCGGCCTCGGTGAGCGACGACGAAATCCGCGCGGCCGTACGAGCGGCGATTGCCGCCGGCGCGGCCAATATGGGTGCCGTGATGGGGAAAGTCGGCGCGGCATACAAAGGGCGCGCCGAAGGGAGCACCATCAGCCGGATTGCCAAGGAAGAGCTCGCCGCAGGGGGTTCGTCGGCGTGAGCGCTGGAGGGCACGTGCTGACCGTGCTCGAGTTTTCCCGCGTGCTGGATCTCGTCGCGGGGCACGCGTCGAGCGCGGCTGGTGCGGCGAGGACGAGGGAACTTGAGCCGCTGGCCGACTCGCACGAGGTGTTCGGCGAGCACGCGCGCGTCGAGGCTATGCGTGCGATTGTCGGGAGCGAGGCCGGCTGGAATCCGGAGCCGATTCCCGATCTCGCCGCCGCGCTCGGCCGCCTCCGCGTAGAGGGTACCGCGTGGACCGCGATCGAACTCCGCGCGGCCGTCACGCTGCTGGTTTCGTCACGCCGTGCGCTCGACGCGCTGCACGACAAATCGCTCGACGACGGCGTCACCGTTCCGCTCGACTCGCTCGCTGCTTCACTGGTGCGCGATCAGGAAACCGAGCGCGAGATCGACCGCGTCATCAAGGACGACGCCACGGTTCGCGACGATGCATCGCCGTTGCTGCGGCGCGTGCGCAAAGAACTGCGCGGTGCGACTGCCGATCTCGTGCGCATGCTCGAGCGGCTGATGGCGAAGCTCGAGTCGAATCACCGCGTCGACGACGCGTCGGTCACGATGCGCAACGGGCGCTATGTGATTCCGGTGCGGCGCGAAGGGCGCGGCGCGGTCGGGGGAATCGTGCACGATACTTCTGCGAGCGGATCGACGGTTTTTGTCGAGCCGCCGGCCGCCGTCGAAGCGTCGAACCGGATTCGAGAGCTCGAAGCGGAAGAGCTGCGCGAGACAGAGCGGATCCTCGTTGAAGTGACCGATCGCCTGCGGCCGCATCGTGATGCGCTCGTTGCCACGCTCGACGCGCTGATTACGCTCGATTCGCTCTATGCGCGGGCTCGATATGCGATTGCATTTGGCTGCGCGCCGGCGGTTCTTGCTGCCGATGCGCAGGGCTTTTCGATCTTGGATGGGCGCCATCCGTTGCTGCTCGCGCGCGATCGTTCGAGCGTCGTGCCATTCGCGCTCACGATGGACGCCGGCGAGCATACGCTGCTCGTGTCTGGGCCGAACACGGGCGGAAAGACCGTTCTGCTGAAAGCGCTCGCGCTGATTTCTCTCATGACGCAGTCCGGGGTTCCTGCGCCGGTCGGGCTGGGATCGCGGATTCCTCTCTACGATCGCTTCTTTGCCGACATCGGCGATGAACAGAGCATCGAGGCCTCGCTCTCGACGTTCAGCGCGCATCTTCGGAATCTCACGGAGATCGTGCACGACGCCACGTCGCAGTCATTGGTGCTGATCGACGAGCTCGGCTCGGGCACCGATCCCGTCGAGGGCGCGGCGCTCGGCGGCGCGATTCTCGAGACGCTCACGCGCCGAGGGACCACGACAATCTCCACGACGCACCTCGGCGCGCTGAAAGAGCTGGCGCACGAAGTTCCCGGTGTGGTGAATGCGTCGCTGCAGTTTGACGCCGTCGCGCTCGCGCCGACTTTCCGTTTGATCAAGGGCGTGCCGGGCCGTTCGTACGGCTTGAGCATCGCGCGCCGGCTGGCGATGCCCGAAGAGGTTTTGCGCAACGCCGAACAGCGCGTTCCGAAAGGCGAGCGCGACGTCGCAGCGCTGCTCGAAGATCTCGAAGCGCGACAGAAGGCGATCGAAGACCGCGAGACCGCCGCCGACGCGCATCACGATGCGACCGTCGCGCGCGCCGAACGCGTGAGTGAACGCGAGAAGGTCGTCCGCGAAAAAGAGCGCGAACTCGAACGCTCTGCGCGGACCGACGCGCGCCGCTATCTGCTCGATGCCCGTCAGGAAATCGAGAAGACGATCAAGGAACTGCGGGCAGCTGGCGCCGATCAGATCGAGACCGCCGCGATCGCGGCGCGGCGTGCCGCCGAGCAGAAGGCGGCGGAGGCGGGGGAGGCGCTCGCGGAGCTGGATCGTGTGGTCGAGCCACTGACCGAGGACCGAGGACCGAAGACCGAAACTGGCGGGGCGATTGAAGTGGGATCGCCTGTGGCGGTCGCAACGCTTGGCGGGAAGGCGGGGCGCGTCGTGGAACTGCGCGGTCGCGATGCGGTTGTTGCGGTCGGCGCGATGAAACTCACCGTGCCGCTCAAGTCACTGAAGCGCGTGTCGAAGAAGGCAATCGAGCCGCTTGAAGTCGCGGTGCCGTTGATCGGCGATCAGCCGGAAATCGAGGTGAAGCACGAAGTAGACCTGCGCGGAATGCGCGTCGACGAAGCCGAGCTCGAAGTCACGCAGGCGATCGACGCCGCGGTGCGTGCCGATCTCGCTGCGCTGCGCATCATCCACGGGAAGGGAACCGGCGCGTTGCGCGAGCGGGTCGGCGAGATGCTCGCCGGCGATTCGCGCGTGCGTACGTTTCGCATGGGCGCTTGGAACGAAGGCGGCGCCGGCGTGACCATCGCGGAGCTGTCGTGATCCCGGAAGAAGTCGTCGAACAGGTTTCGCAGGCGGCGGATATCGTCGCGATCATCGGCGAACATGTGCGCCTGAAGAAACAGGGCACCGTGTACCGTGGGCCGTGTCCGTTTCATCAGGGGACGAACAATAATTTCTCGGTGATGCCCAAGGGCGGCTATACCTGCTTCGTCTGCGGTGAGAAGGGTTCGGTATTCACTTTCGTGCAGAAGCGCCTCGGCCTTTCGTTTGTCGATGCGGTGAAATACGTCGGCGAGAAATCGGGAGTCGAGGTTCGCGAAGTCGTGCGCAATCGCGAGGGCCCCGATCCGCGCGAGCCGCTCTGGGAACTCAACGCGACGGTCGCCGCGTGGTTTCGTGAGATGCTCTGGGAGAGCGAGCTCGGCGCGCCCTCGCGTGAGTATCTCGCGAAGCGAAATGTGTCGCGGCAAACCGCGGATCGTTTTGGAATGGGATTCGCACCGCGCGAACTCGGTTTGATGCGGGCCTATCTGAACGGTCTCGGTTTCACGGATGACCGCCTGCTGGATATCGGCCTGCTCGTAAAGCGCGAGGAACAGGAGGAGCCGCGTCCGCGATTCCGCGACCGTCTCATGTTTCCGATTCTCGACGCGCACGCGCACACCGTTGGGTTCGGTGGCCGTCTGCTCGGACCGGGCGAGCCGAAGTATTTGAATTCGCCCGAGTCGGATGTGTTCTCGAAAGGGAAGCTGCTCTACAATCTCTCGAATGCGCGTAACGCGATCCGCCGCGACGATCGTGTGATTCTCGTCGAGGGATATTTCGACGTCGTGCGACTCGTCGACGCGGGGATCGAGTCGGTGGTCGCGCCGATGGGCACCGCGCTCGCCGAAGGTCAGTCGGATCTCCTCGCGAAATATTCGAAGACCGCGTTCCTGTTGTACGACAGCGATGCGCCCGGGCAGAAAGCGAGTTTCCGCGCGGCGGATGTTCTGCTCACGCGCGGAATGACCGTTCGCGTCGTCACGCTGCCGGAGGGCGATGACCCCGACACGTTCGTCGCGAAGCACGGGCGCGAGGCGATGGAGAAGCTGCTCAGCGCGTCTATGGACGTGTTCGATCGCAAAGTGCAGCTGCTCGAGCGCGGCGGCTGGTTCGCCGATCTTCAACGCAAAAGGCGCGCGCTCGATTCGCTCCTGCCGACCATCCGCGCGACAACAGACGAAATCACCAAAGATTTATATGTAAACCGCGTCGCCGAGGCGGCCGGGATCGCGCGTGATGTGCTGCTGCGCGAACTGAATTCGGCGCCGGCGCAGCGCGGGCGTGTGCGGCGCGCGACGAATGCGCCGGTCTCAAAGCCAGAACGCGCGGCTGAACAGGAGGAAGTCCCCGGCGATTCTGCGCCCCGGCATATCGGCCCGTACCGCACCGACGAACCGGGCGCATCGAGCGAGCTCGCGATCGTTCGCGTGATGCTGCTGCATCCGGGGCTCGCGGAAGGAATCATTGAATCGGTCGGCCGCCTCGACGAATCGCACGGCGCTCATCACGATCTGGAAACGGTCGTGGAGGCGGACGGCGGCGTGATGCGTGATCCGGTGTACCGCGCGCTGTACGACGCGATCGTCGTGCACGGCGCGGAGGCATCGCCGGAGGTGCTGGCCGATGGGCTCGACCAGGTGGCCATAGAACTGATGGAAACGATCCGCGGGGAACCTGGCGCCGTGATGGACGGGCGGCGAACGGTGGATGACGCGCTGCGGCGGCTGCAGGAGCGGTCGCTGCGAGAGCGACTTGATGAGCTGGAACGAACTACCCCGCTGGCAGCGGAAGGCGAGAAGGACGCGCTACTAAAAGAGAAGGACTCGCTACGGCGCGAACTGGCCGCGCTGGGCGCGCGGGGCTGGAAAGCCGTACGAAAGTAGTTATCGGTAGTTGGCAGTTGGCGGTCTGTTTTTGAGAGTGTTTTTTGTTGGCCGTTGTTAGTCGACAGTCTGTTCTTGACAGTGGCTGTTGTAGTTGCTCTCAACTGCACTATCAACAAAAGACTGCCAACTACCGACTGCCAACCAAAAACATCGCTACATTAGTACGCACACCTACGGAGGCTCCTTGTCGACTGCTCTAGACTCACTGCTCGCGTTGCAAGCTGACGATGTTGTCATACACGGACTCGAAGAGCAGATGGCGGCGCTCGAACCGCGAATCCGGGAACTCGATCAGCGCAAGCAGCGCACGCTAGACGCGATAGGGCGCACTTCAACCGCCGTCGCTGCCGAGGAAAAGAAACAGGCATGGCTGCGCGATAAACTCGCCGAGCATAAACAGCTGATAGAACGGAATCAGGCACAGATGGATTCCGTGACCAATATGAAGATGGCGACCGCCGCCGTCGCCCAGATGGAACAGGCCCGCAAGATCGTCGCCGGTGAAGAGAGCGACCTGCTGGCGATCAACCGCCGCCTCGAAGAACTCCGCGGCGTTCTCAACGGCCAGAACAACGAACTGGCCGGCGTCGAGACTGAGCAGGAAGCCGCCCGCGCCGAAGTCGCATCGCAGCGTGTCGCGATCACCGGTGAACTGGATGTGGCCAAGGCGAAACGCGCGACGGCAGCGGCACTCGTGCCCGCCGATCTGCGCTCGAAGTACGACCGGATTCGCGGTGGCAAGAAGCGCACCGAGGCCGTGTTCGCGATGAGCGGCATGTCGTGCGGCAACTGCGATACCGCGATTCCGATGCAGCGCCGTCACGTGATGAACAACACCGGTGCGATCGATCTGTGCGAAGCGTGCGGCGTTCTGATGTACTTCCCGGGGTGAAGCGAGCACCGAGTCGCTGGACACCCGCGCCTCGCACTGACTCTTCCGATGGCGCGGCGCGAGCTCTCGCAAACGAGCTCGCACTGCCGCTCCCGCTGGGTCGCCTGCTGATCGTGCGCGGGTACGACGATGCGGCGCGCGCGAAACAGTTCCTGCGGCCGCAGCTCGATCAGCTGCATGCGCCCTCGCGTCTCAAAGATTTGAGCAGGGGCGCGGCGCGCCTCGCCGCCGCGATCAAATCGAAGGAGACCATTCTCGTTCACGGCGACTACGACGTCGACGGGATGTGCTCAACCGCGCTCATGACGCGCGCGATTCGTGCGCTTGGCGGAACGGTGGTTCCGTTCATTCCAGATCGTCGCGCTGACGGATACGATCTCGGGCCGGCGGGAGTTGCAGCAGCCACGGCTGCTGCCGCGGGGATAGTCCTCACCTGCGACTGCGGCACAACCGCGCACGCCGCGGCCGATTCGCTGAAGGCCGCCGGCATCGACCTGATCATTTCCGATCACCATCTTCCCGGCGGGCCGCTGCCGGACGCCTACGCGGTGATCAATCCGCGCCGGCTCGACGACGAATCGCCGGATAAAGATCTCGCGGCGGTTGGGGTCGCGTTCAAGCTCGCGCTCGAACTCACGCGCATGATGGGCGGGAACGAGAATGTCGTCCTCAACATGCTCGATCTCGTCGCGCTCGCGACGGTCGCCGACGTCGCGCCGCTCCGTGGTGAGAATCGCGTATTCGTGCGGCGCGGGCTTGCTCTGCTTTCGGATTCGAAGTGCGCGGGAATTCGCGCGCTGGTCCGCAGCGCCGGCCTCGAAGGAAAGGAGATCACCGCCGGCCGCGTCGGATTCATTCTCGCACCGCGGCTCAACGCGCTCGGCCGTCTCGACCGCGCGATCCGCGGCGTCGAACTCCTGCTCACCGATCGCGACGACGAAGCGCTCGGCCTCGCGCGCGTCTGCGAAGAGTTCAATCGCGAGCGGCAGGAGATGGACAAGCGAATACTCGATGAAGCGATGCGGCGCGTGGAGCGACTCGATCTCGATTCTACCTATGGAATCGTGCTCGCCGATCAATCGTGGCACGCTGGCGTTATTGGAATCGTTGCATCACGAGTCGTCGAGCAGACGTCGCGGCCGGCATTTCTCATCGCGCTGCACGATGGGATAGGGAAGGGGTCGGGGCGCTCGATACCGGCGTTCGATCTGCATTCTGCGCTCGCCGCCTGCGGCGACCTCCTCGTGAAGCATGGCGGCCATCGCGCTGCCGCGGGGCTCACGGTGGACGCGGCGCGCGTTGATGAGTTTGCGGAGCGTTTCAATCAGGTCGCGTTGGATCGGTTGAAACCGGATGATCTCGTGCGCGAGCTGCGTGTCGATCTGGATTTGCCGCTCGCCGAGGCGACGGATGATCTGGAGAAGTTGCTGCGGCACATGGAGCCGTTCGGAATCGGGAATCCGGGGCCGCTATTTGTGGCGCGGTCGGTGACCGTGGCGACGAACGCGACGAAGATCGGCGCGAACGGCGTGAAGTTCGCGGTGGAAGCGCCGCATGGAACGATGGAAGCGGTCGGCTGGGGGCTGTCGGACAGAAGCGGCGAACTCCGGGCGGGTGCGACTGTGGACATCGCGTACAAGCTCGAACGAAATGAATTCCGCGGAAAGTCGACGCTGCAGCTGGGACTCGTGGATTTTCGATGAGGATCATCGCGGGAGAGTGGCGCGGGCGTCAGATATCGGCGCCTAAAGGCGATGCGGTGCGGCCGACGCTCGATCGGGTGCGCGAGGCATGGATGAGCATGGTGCACGCGAGTCTTCCGGATGCGCGCGTGCTCGATCTATTTGCCGGGAGCGGTGCGCTTGGATTGGAGGCGTTGTCGCGCGGGGCGACTCATGTTGATTTTGTAGAGAACGATCCGCGGACGTTTCGCGTATTGCAGGAGAATGTCGCGTCGCTCGGGGCGGGTGAGCGGTGCACGTTGCATCGCGAAAGCGTTTTGAGTTATCTGACCAAAGTGGTGAGTGGTGAGTCGACAGCTGCCGGTCGTGAGATGATCTACGACGTGGTGTTTGCGGATCCGCCGTATAGGAAGGAGCTCGCCGTCCAACTGGCCGATCTCTGGCTGAAGCGCCCGTTCGCGACGATCTTCGGTGTGGAGCACGAGTCCATGGAAACGCTTCCCTCCGGCGGCGATACACGCCGGTATGGCGACAGCTCGATCACTATTTACCGGGCTTGATGGCGGAGTAGTGTAGTTGATCGACAGTTGTGAGTTGGCAGTCTGTTGTCGACAGTGTCGGTAATCGATCGACCGAAGCAACGAGAGAGCCCAAAACATGCCACGAGTAGCGCTGTACGCCGGAAGTTTCGATCCGATCACGAACGGACATTCCGATCTCATCCGGCGAAGCCTGTCGTTCGTCGACCGGCTCGTCGTCGCGGTCGCGTCGAATATTTCAAAGCAGACGTTGTTCACGCCCGAAGAGCGAACCGATCTCATTCGCGCCGCGGTTGACAACGATTCCCGCGTCACGGTCCAGCATTTTCAAGGATTGACTGTCGATTTCGCGAAGCAGTCCGGCGTGCTGATGATCATCCGCGGTCTCCGCGCGGCAAGCGATTTTGAATACGAATATCAAATGGCGCTCATGAACCGCCATCTCGCACCGGAGATGGAAACGGTATTCATGGTTCCGTCGCTCGATACGACGTACATCAGTTCGAGTCTCGTGCGCGAAGTCGCGCGCTTCCATGGCGATGTGTCGAGCCTGGTCCATCCCGCGGTCGAAGCCGCCCTGATCAAGAAATTCCCCAAGAAATGAGTTTTCTCTCCGACCTCTGCGAGCGCGCGTCGAAACTCGATGCGCGAGTCGCATTCGGAGAATCCGGCGATCCGCGCGTCCTGGACGCCGCGATCCGGCTGGAGAGGGAAGGCGTCGCTCACCCGATCTTGGTGATCGATCCGGCTGATGGAGCGGGCACCGCCGCGGCGCGGAAGAGTGGCCTTGAGTGCATCGACCCGTCGAACGATCCGCGCTGCGAAGCGCTCGCCGCCGCGCTGCTCGCCTCCAGAGCAAAGCATGGCATGACCGCCGACGAAGCCGCGAAACTCTCGCACGATCCACTCGCCTTCGCGACCTGGCTTGTCAAAACCGGCGACGCCGATGCTTCGGTAGGCGGTGCAGTGAGAACGACCCGAGAGCTCATGCACTTCGCCTTATGGCTCATTGGCCCGGCCAATGGCGTGAAGACGGTATCGAGCGCGTTTTACATGGTTGTCCCGCCGTTCCGCGCCGCGCTCGCGGCTAACAGCTCGCAGCTATCGTCTGACAGCCCCCAAGCAGACTCCGTCCCAGAAGTACTGACCTTCACCGACTGTTCCGTAGTCCCGAATCCAACCGCTCCGCAGCTAGCCGACATCGCCATCGCCGCCGCCGCCGCCCGCAAGAAAATCGTCGGCGATGAACCCCGCGTCGCACTGCTCTCTTACAGCTCCAAAGGCAGCGGCGGCACCAGCCCCTCGATCGCGCTGGTTCAGTCCGCCCTCCAACTAATCCGAACCCGCGCGCCAAATCTCATTGCCGACGGCGACCTCCAAGCCGACGCCGCTCTTATCCCCGATATCTCAACCCGCAAATCCCCCGGCAGCCCCGTCGCCGGCCGCGCCAATATCCTCGTCTTCCCGAATCTCGACGCCGGCAACATCGCCTACAAACTCACCGAACGCCTGGCCCACGCCAAAGCAATCGGTCCGATCCTACAAGGTTTGGCGATGCCCGTCTCCGATCTCTCGCGCGGCGCCGACGCGGACGCCATCTTTCATGTAGCCGCTATTACGGCGCTTCAGTCAGCGCGCTTCTACCCGTCCGGAGATCAGCCTCTATGAGTTTTTCCGTTTCCAATCGCGGCGAAGTTTGCATCGTCGAGGTCGAAGGCCAGCTGATCGTCGGCAATCGCCAGGAACTCAAGCAAAAAATTCTCGACGAACTCGAGAAAGGGACGCGGAAAGTTCTCGTCGATTTCGCCCGCACCGGCTACATCGACAGCTCCGGACTCGGCGTCCTCGTCTCGCTCGCGAAGAAGATTCGTGAGATGGGCGGCGATCTGCGCCTCGCCAATCTCAATGACGACCTCCAGACTCTTTTCGAACTCACCAAGCTGGATACTCTTTTCCAGATTTCAGAGACTCGCGAGCGCGCCCTCGAGAATTTCTAGCCGCGAATGACGACTAGGCTCACGCCGGTTGACCAACGGCAGCTGGACGTCCGCATTCCAAGCGACGTCCAATACATCGAAGCGATCGTCGAACAAGTCGTGCTCCGCTGCGCGGCGCGGAGTTTTCCGCGCCGCCATCTCGCGTTGAATATCCCGGTCGCGCTCACCGAAGCACTGTCGAACGCCATCCTGCGCGGCAATAACGACGACACTTCGCGCTCCGTGCACGTGCGCGCCGATATCGACGCGAGCCGGCTCGTTCTCGAAGTGCGCGACGAAGGCACCGGCTTCGATCTCGACGCGTGCACCGAAGACCCCACCACGCCGGACAACCTCCTGCGCGAGGACGGGCGCGGCCTCTTCCTGATGCGCCGCTTGATGGATCATGTGGAGCGCTTCACGGACGGCGGCAATGTCGTGCGCCTGACTCTCCGCCGCGCGTAGCGGGCTTCCGCATGGTAACCGAGCTCGACATCGCGCTGCGCGAAGCGAAGCTCGCCGCGCAGCAGCTTTCCGAGAGCTGGGAAGAAATAAATCTTCTCTACTCGATTGGTGAGATTCTCGGCCGCACCGTCAATCTCGACGACGCCGCGCGGACGATTCTCAATGAGATCTCCGAGACGGTCGAGGCGAAGCGCGCGGCGGTGTTCGTGCACGAGCCGAGCACCGGACTGCTGCGCCCGGTCGCGGTGGTGGGCGCGGATGTCGCGAAAATGAAACCGATCGCGATCGACGATGACTCGAGCGTTGCCGCGCGCGTGTTTCGCACGGAGAAGCCGCTGCTGGTTGGCGAAGGCGAGCTGGAGTCACCGCTCGAATCGCTCGTGCGCAAAGGCTCCATGCTCTCGGTCCCGATCATGTGGACCTCGCCGACCGGCAGCGTTGCGCTGGGCGTGGTTACGCTCTCAGGCCGCCGCGCGAGCGAACGGTTCACCGCGGGAGATCAGAAGCTTGTTGCGGCAATCGCGTCGCAGATCGGCACGGCGATTCAGATCGACCATCTCGTGAAGGCGTCGGTCGCCACCGAACGGCTCGCGCACGAAATGCAGCTCGCGCACGAACTGCAGATGCGACTGCTGCCGTCGCCGAGTGTCGTCGCGCCCGATGCAACGTGCGCCGCGCGCGTGGAGCCGGCGCTTTCGGTGGGCGGCGATTTCTACCATCTGTTCAAACTGGGGCAGGGGCGCACAGGCGTGCTGATCGGCGATGTGTCGAGCCACGGCTATCAAGCCGCGCTGATCATGGCGCTGACGATGAGCGCGATGGCGATTCACGCACAGAACAGCGACGACCCTGCGCAAACGGTGACCGCGCTGCTCGCGTCGCTCGCCGACGAACTCAAGCAGACGGAAATGTTTCTCTCGCTCTGCTATGTCGTGATCGATCCCGAGCGCGGCGAGCTGCGCTATGCGAACACGGGGCATCCGCACGCATTCGTTGTCTCGGCGGAAGGAAACGCCGAGCGCCTCACCGCGACTGATCCGCCACTCGGACTCGGCAACGGCGCGCCGCAGCTCTCGCGCCGCGCGTGGCATCGCGGCAGCGATATGCTCGTGCTCTTTACCGACGGCGTGAGCGACGCGCGCGACGACCGCGGAAAGGTGCTCGGTGAATCGCGCGTGCTCGATGTGGTCAAAGCACGGCGCACCGATCCGCCGCAGCGCGTGATCGACGGCGTGTTCGCGCTCGTCGAGGGACACATGGGACGAGTCACACCCGAGGACGACCAGGCGGTGGTGGTGTTGCGGTCGTGAGCGGAAGGTGAGTTATCCGAAGCCGAGGAAGTGGCTCGGCCAGCATTTCCTGACGGACCCGCGAATTCTCGGACGCATCGCGGACGTTCTCGAGATCACGGATGCGGATACGGTCGTCGAGATCGGGCCGGGGCGCGGCGCGCTCACCGAGCAATTGCTGCTGCGAGCGAAACGTGTCGTCGCAATTGAAATAGATCGCGACCTCGCCAAGCTGCTGCGCGAGAAATACGACGGCGACGAGCGCGTCACGATCATCGAGAGCGATGTGCTCGATGTGAATCTCGGTGAGGCAGCGGGTGGTCCGTACCTGGTTGCGGGCAACGTGCCGTACAACATCACCACGCCGATTTTATTTCACGCACTCGAGCATGTGCGCGCGACGCGCGCGGTGTACCTCGTGCAGCGCGAAGTTGCCGAGCGTGTGGTCGCCGAGGCGGCGAGCGAGAATTACGGCGCGCTGAGCGCGAATGTGCAGGCGCTCGCGACGGCGGAGCTGGTGTTCAAGGTTGCCGCGGGAGCATTCACGCCGCCGCCCAAGGTGGAGAGTGCGGTGCTGCGGATTGTGCCGCGGGCGGATCCGCTGATCACGCCGAGTGAAGAACCGGCGTACCGCGCGATGGTGGTCGGGTCGTTCGGGTTTCGGCGGAAGCAGATGCAGCGGGTGATTCGGGAGCTGTGGGGGCTCGGCGCCGAGGCGGCAGCGGAGATTCTGGTGCGCGCGGAGATTGATCCTGCTGCGCGGCCGGAAGTTTTGACGCCGGGGGATTTTGCGCGGCTGCTGCGGGCGAAGTAACCAGAAACATGTGTTAACCAACCAACGAAAAACGTGTTAACTCGTTTTTTGTCGCTTGGTTAACTAAGGTTCATCGGCCAACTGCGCTCGCCCCCGGAGTTCAGTCATCCGCATTCACCAGCGCATACGACAGAATCTCCAACTCCAGCGCCATATTCACCGACCGCAGCGTCACCCCCTTCGGCACCGTCAATGGCGTCGGCGCAAAATTCAAAATCGCGCGAACTCCTGACTTCACCACCCGATCCACCAGCGACTGCGCCGCCTCAGCCGGCACCGCGATCAACGCGATCTGCGGTTTGAGTTTCGCCACATCGCTCTCGAGTTCACGCTGATCTTTGACGTGCACGCCGTCGAGTGAGCGCCCGACGCGCGCTGCGTCCGTATCGTAAACGCCAACGACTTTGAACCCGCGCTCGCGGAACCCTTTGTACTGTGCGAGTGCCGCGCCGATCTTACCGGCTCCGACGATGATCACATTCCACTGGCGGCCAAGTCCGAGGATCTCGCGCAGGGAAGCGGAGAGCGCGCTGACGGAATAGCCGAGTCCGCGCTTGCCGAACGACCCGAAGAACGAGAGATCTTTCCGCACCTGTGCGGAGGTCGTCCCGCCCTGCGAGGCCAGTTCGCCACTCGAAATTGTCTGATGACCCTGCGCCTCGAATTCCTCCAGGAATCGGAGGTAGAGCGAGAGCCGCCGGACGGTGGATTCTGCGATGCGTTTCAAGGCGATGCGCACTTGTGAATGATTTCACAAGCTAATGCGGGTTTCGTGGGAACTACAAGGGGAACCGCAACCGCAACTTCTTTTGCCACGGATTTACACGGAAAAAATAGAGGCGATAACCACCGCATACGACGGTGACAATTGAGAAGGCGGTTGTTTATCCGCTTGTTTCCGTGAAAATCCGTGGTAAGGCTTTTCTTTTTTTCTCAACAGCAACTCCCTGCGCAATACGGCGCCGAACATCGCTAACTTTCCCACGTGACCGATTCGCCGCCGCCTTCCGATGGAACCCCGTTCTCCGAGGTCCCGTTCCTCGTTGTGGACGTGGAGACGACGGGGGTGAGTGCGTGGGCGGGCGATCGAGTAACCGAAGTCGCGGCGGTGCTGGTGAAGGGAGGGGAAGTTCACGAGGCATTCAGCTCTCTCGTGAATCCCGGGCGGCCGATCCCGTATTTCATCACCGGGCTGACCGGGATTGACGACGCGATGGTTCGCGATGCGCCGCGGTTCAGTGAGATCGCCGGCGAGCTCGCGCAGCATTTGGTCGGGCGCGTATTCGTCGCGCACAATGCGCGTTTCGACTGGGGGTTTCTGTCGGCCGAATACACCCGCGTCGCGAATGCGTCGCTGGATTCGCTGACGGACCAGCAGCTGTGCACCGTGCGCCTCGCGCGACGGTTCCTGGCGCATCTTCCGCGACGGAATCTGGATGCGGTGGCGAATCACTATGGAGTGGAAATCGACGGAAGGCACCGCGCGCTCGGCGATGCGCGCGCAACGGCGCACGTCTTGATTGGGCTGCTGAAGGATGCAGAGCGGAACGGGCTGCACACGTGGGAAGCGCTGGATGCGGTGATGGCGCGGAGGACCAGCAGGGCACGGGTGAAGCGCTCGGCGCTGCCGCGGAGTACAGATGGGAGAGAGGGAATTTGAGCTTTGAGCTTTGAATAGATGTCCTGCGAGTTAACATGTTTTTTGTCGCTTGGTTAACAGAAGTTTTTTTTACAAACAACTTTGGTTAACCAACCAACGAACAACGATTCAACGCAGTCTCGACCCAACCGAGCAACACAATTCCGAGAATCGCCGTGACCCCTCCGCTCCCACTGCTCCAATCCCGCACCCTCGGTCGCTTCCGCATTCACGCCCTCCAAGCCGGCGGCCAAAAGCTCGACGGCGGCGCAATGTTCGGTGTCGTCCCCAAACCACTCTGGGAAAAGCGAATCTCCCCCGACGAGCGCAACCGCATCCCACTCGGAATGCGCTGCCTGCTCATCGAGCACGATGACGGCCTCGTGCTCATCGACACCGGCGCCGGCAATAAAGAGAACTCCAAGTTCCACGACATCTACGGACTCGAGAACAGCGGCGCGCTGAACGATGAAGGAGTCGCGCGCACGAATCTCGAGGATGCCATTGTCGCAGCCGGTCATCGCGTAGCCGACGTAAAACTCGTGATCAACACGCATCTGCATTTCGATCATGCCGGCGGCGATACGTACGTCGATTCAGCGGGCGTCGTTCGGGCTTCGTTTCCGAATGCGAAGTACGTCGTGCAAAAGGGCGAGCATCACTGGGCGATGCACACCAACGAGCGAACCGCGGCTAGCTATTTCCAGCGAAACTGGGAGCCGATTCGCGAGGCAGGGCGGTTTGAGCTTATAGAAGGCGAGCGCGAGATCGTGCCGGGGATTTCGGTGATCATGACGCCGGGGCACGTGCCGTTTCACCAGTCCGTGCTGATCGATGGCGGGAGCGAGATCGCCTGCTTCCTCGGCGATGTGTGCCCGACGGCGTCGCACCTGCCGCTGCCCTGGATCATGGGGTACGACGTTGAGCCGCTGGTGACTATGGAGTCGAAGCGAGCCCTATTGAAACGGGCGGAGAGTGAAAAGTGGCTGGTGGTGTTTGAGCATGATCCCAGTGTGGCGTGGGGGCAGGTGAAGCACGACGGGAAGAGTTATGGGCTTGCAGCTTCTTAAAGCGTGTTAGCTCGTTATTGGTCGCTTGGTTAACACAGGTTTCTGGCCAGTAACTTGTGTTAACCAAGCGACAAAAAACGAGTTAACTCGCCGTTCATGAGTTCACAGCCCAGCCGTTGCGTTAACTCAAAGCTCTGCTTAGCTTTCGGTCACATCGTAGACAAGAGATCAAGCCTGGCTTGCTTGATCCACCCTCTGGCCTCTGACCTCACGGTCAACTGAGCTGCAGGAGTTCGCCGCAACGACCTCACCCGTGAGCAGCTTCACGGCGTGCGGTCCTCGCATCGCGGACTCTCAAGAGAGGGTCCGCGATTTTCTTTTCCATCTTGGAGGACGACAGACATTCAGGATACCACAAAGCGGCCGCCGCGCGTCAACCGGCAGATCCGCATCAGCCCGGTTCGAGTTATCGCAGCGGACGGGGCTCAGCTTGGAATCATGGAAGTGGATGCCGCCATGGCGGCGGCGGTAGAGCAGGGACTCGATCTCGTTGAAGTCGCCCCGCTCGCACGTCCGCCCGTCGTCCGAATCATGGACTACGGGAAGTACAAGTTCGAGATGGCAAAGCAGGCCCGGCAGGCGAAAAAGAAGCAGCACGTGATCCTGCTGAAGGAAGTGAAGTACCGCCCGGGAATCGAAACGCACGACTTCGATACGAAAACGCGGCACGCGCGCGAGTTTCTCCAGGACGGCAACAAAGTGAAGGTCACGCTGATGTTCCGCGGGCGGCAGATCGCGCACCCGGAGCTTGGACGTGCAGTGGTTCAGCGGGTTGCAGTGGCGCTGGCTGACGTCTCGAAGATCGAGACCGATGCGCGCTTGGAAGGGAAGGCTCTGACGATGATCCTAACGCCGAAATAGACGAGATTGATATGCCGAAAATGAAGACGCACAAGGGCGCGAAGAAGCGCTTCTCTGTCACCTCGAAGGGAAAAGTTCGCCGGATGAAGGCGTACAAGAGCCACATCCTCACCAAGAAGACTTCGAAGCGGAAGCGCCAGCTCCGCCGTCCCACGACGGTGGCAACCGTTGGCGATTCGCAGCGCATCAAGCGCCTGCTTCAGGCCTAAGGAGACCTACACATGCCACGCGTACGATCGAATGTCGCGCGACTGAAGCGCAAGAAGCAGATCATGAAGGCGGCCCGCGGAAACTTCGGCGGCCGCAGCAAGCTCTGGAAGGCAGCAAAAGAAACCGTCGAACGCGGTTGGGTCTACGCGTACCGGGATCGTAAGAACAAGAAGCGCGAGTTCCGCAAACTCTGGATCCTCCGCATCAACGCCGCCGCTCATCAGCACGAGATGACGTACAGCGCGCTCATGCACGGGCTCAAAAAGGCCGGGATCGAGATCGACCGCAAGATTCTTTCCGATCTCGCAATCAAGGACGCGGATACGTTTGCGGAATTGGCAGCAAAGGCGAAGACCGCGCTGGCAGCGGCCTAACTGCTGTATAACTGCGACCGAGGACCGAAGACCGAGGACCGATAGCAGCGCGGTTCATCGGTCCTCGGTCTTCGGTCTTCGGTCCCCGCCGTGACCCTCGAAGAATTCACCAAAGCCTGTGAGTCCCTCGCCTCCGATGCCCCGCGCTTGATCGCGGAGGTCGGAGGTTTGAGTGCTTGGGGCGATTTGCGCAACGCGCTCGTGGGCCGCACCAGCGGCCGGCTCACGGACATCATGAGCGCGCTCGGCTCGCTTCCGAAAGAAGACCGCCGGGCCGCAGGCCAGCTCGCGAACGGCACCAAAGTCGCGATCGAAGAGCTGCTCGAGAAGCGCCGTGCGGAACTCGCCGGCGCCGAGAAAACCGTTTCGCTCAGCGATCCAACCATGCCCGCGCGTGAGACATGGCACGGGTCGGTGCATCCGGTTTCGCTCGTGATCGACGAGATCAGCGGAATTTTCCGCGAGCTCGGATTCACAATTGCGCTCGGGCCGGAAGCCGAGACCGAGTGGTACAACTTCTCGGCGTTGAATTTCCCCGCCGATTCGCATCATCCAGTAACGGCTTCTGACTCGTGCAGCGCGCGCACGCGCTCGGCGATTCCCGCCGCGTCGAGACCGCATGCCGCGAGCTGCCGCGCGCGCGAAGCCGCATAGATGATGCGGTCCGGAACGCCGTGCGCGATCACTCGCACACCGGGATCCATCGTCGCAACGACGCTTGCCATGTACGCGCCGAATCCGTTCACCACCGTGCCCTCTTCAACCACGAGCAGCTGGCGATGATCGGCGACCACCGCCGCGAGCGTGAGCTCGTCGTAAGGCTTGAGGTAGCGGCAGTTCACAACCGTGATCGAAAGTCCCTCCGCGGCGAGCATCTCCGCCGCGGCGAGCGACGGCAGCACCATCGTGCCGACCGCGAGAATTGCGACTTCCTTAGGCGTGCCCTGTCGCAGCACTTCCCACGTGCGATACGGCACGGCAGGGATCTCGCTCATTGCGGGCGGAAGATCAGGCGCCGCATCACGCGGATAACGGAATGCGAACGGCCCGCTCTCGTGCTCGACCGCTGCGCGCAGAAGCCCGAGCATCTCGCGGCCGTCCTTCGGCGCTGCAACAGTCATGTTCGGAACCGCGAGCATATACGCGATGTCGTACAGACCCGCATGCGTCTCGCCATCTTCGCCGACCAGCCCGGCGCGGTCCATGCAGAAAATCACCGGCAGCCGCTGAATCGCGACGTCGTGGATGATGCTGTCGTACGCGCGCTGCAGGAACGTCGAGTAGATCGCGGCAACCGGACGGATCCCGCGCGTGGCGAGTCCCGCGGCCATCGTGATCGCATGGCCTTCTGCGATGCCGACGTCAAAAAACCGCGTCGGGTGCGCCTTGGCCACCACCGACGTGCCGGTGCCGCTCGGCATCGCCGCGGTGAGCGCGACGACGTCTTTCCGCTCGGTCATCAGCTCGCTCAAACCTTTGCCGAACACGGCGGTGTAGTTCGCGTTCGCGGTCGAGGTCTTGAGCTGCTTGCCCGTCGCCGGATCGTGGCCCGGCGGCAGCGCGTGCCACTTCTCGATGTGTTCACCGGCCGGAAATCCTTTTCCCTTCTGCGTAATCACATGGACGAGGCGCGGTCCCTTCATCTCGCGAACGGCTTTGAAGGTGTCGTTCAGCGTCTTGATATCGTGGCCGTCGATCGGGCCAAAGTAGCGGAAGCCGAGCTCCTCAAAGAGCACGCCCGGCGTAAGGAACGCCTTCACGCTCTCTTCCCACTTCTTCAGGATTTTCGACGCGTGCAGCATTTCAGGCGCATGGCTCGCGACATCGCCGACCGCGCTGCGAATGCGGTTGTAGATCGGATTGCGCTGGACCGACGCGAGATACTTGTGCATCGCCCCGACATTCGGCGCGATCGACATCTCGTTGTCGTTGAGCACGACGACGAAATCGCGGCCCGAGGCACCAGCGTTGTTCAAGCCTTCGTATGCGAGGCCGCTGCCGAGCGAACCATCGCCGATCACGGCGACGACGCTGAAGCTCTCGCCATTCAGATCGCGCCCGACGGCCATGCCGTATGCAGCCGATATCGAAGTTGCCGCGTGTCCCGCGCCGAAGGTGTCGTACTCGCTTTCGGTGCGCTTCAGAAATCCGGAGAGGCCGTCTTCCTGGCGCAGGGTGTTCATGCGCCGGGCGCGGCCCGTGAGGACTTTGTGCGGATAGCCCTGGTGGCCGACGTCCCATACAAGCTGGTCGCGCGGGGTATCGAAGCAGTTGTGCAGGGCGATCGTGAGCTCGACGACGCCCAAGCCGGCACCGATGTGACCGCCGGTCTTCGAGCAGGACTCGATCAGAAACGCGCGGACGTCGTCGGCAAGAACGCGCATCTCGTCGTTCGAGAGGGCGCGGATGTCGGCGGGGGAATTTATGCGATCGAGGATGGTCATCTGCTATGCGAAAACAAGGGCAATTACACTGAAAAAACTAGAGCTATGAAACGGCAACGACGTCAGACGCCTGCTGCCAGTGCATAGCTGACAGACAGCTTCATCATTACCGTCAGGAGCGGCGGTCTACTACGAACCTCGCGAGTGACTCCAGCTGCGGCGAGCCGATTCCCGCCTCGCGGAGGGCCAGACAGGCGTCGTCGCAGAGCTTTTCGGCGCGGGCGCGGGCCCCTGCGAGGCCCAGCAGGGCCGGATAGGTGCTCTTCTTGAGCTCCGCGTCCCTCCCGGCGGTCTTGCCGAGTTCGTCGGTCGTCGATGTGACGTCCAGCACATCGTCCGCAATCTGAAAAGCGAGTCCCACTGCGGACCCATACCGCTCGAACGCCTGCAGAGTTTCGGCGGTCGCGAGCGCCGCGAGGCCGCCGATCTGCACCGAGGCGTTTATCAGCGCGCCGGTTTTCATTCGGTGGACGCGCTCGAGCTGCAGCAGGGTGAGCGGCGCTCCCTCGCCTTCGAGATCGAGCAGCTGGCCGCCGATCATTCCGCCCGCACCGGATGCGCGCATCAACTCGCGCACGATCCGCCCCGTCTGACGATCGTCGAGTCCGAGCGCACGCGCGGCATCGGTCGCGGCGCGCGCGGCGAGCGGAACCATCGCGAGGCCGGCCGCAGTCGCCGCAGCGAGCCCATGCGCCCGGTGAACGGTCGGGCGGCCGCGACGCATGTCGTCATCATCCATGCAGGGGAGATCGTCGTGCACGAGCGAGTAGGCATGCACGACTTCCACAGCGGCGCCGAGCGCGCTCGCGTCGCCCGTTCCGCCGGCAGCGCGATATGCCGCGAGCAGCAGGATCGCGCGCAGCCGCTTCCCTTCTCCGAGCATCGAGTAACTCACCGCGTCGGCCACTGGGCCGTTCATCGAACACAGATACGTGGACGCAAACGTCGCGAGCGCGGCGTCTACGTTCGCGCGATCGTCAACCGCGATCATCTGCTCCTTCCACGATCTCAAACACGCCTTCGGCTTTCTCGACAAGCTTGGCGACGCGCCCCTCGGCCTTCGCGAGCTCGGCGCTCGCCGCCTTGAGCTTTGCTATGCCCTCCTCGAACAGCGTCAGCGCCTGCTCGAGCGAGAGATCGTCGCGATCGAGGCTCGCCGCGATTTGTTCGAGACGCTCCAGATTCTGTTCGAACGTCATACGGCTCCCGTCGATGGCCTGCGTTGTTTTCGGACGTCGGTCTTCGGTCCTTGGTCCGCCCTTACGATCACGTCATCCGCTGTCGCGTGCACGCGCCCGTCGCGCATCTCCAGCGCGAAATGCATTCCCGGTTTGATCAGCGCGGCACTGGGCAGCGCGCCGCCCTTTTCATTCAGGGCGACCGCGTAGCCGCGCGCGAGCGTCGCGAGAGGGCTCAGCGTTTCGAGGCGCGCCGCGAGTTCCTGCACGCGAGCCCGGCGACGTTCCACGGTGCGCAGCGAGCGAACCGCAAGATCGCGCGAAAGCTGGCGCAGCGTGTGCCCCGCGTCGCGCACCCGCATCTCCGTTGCCGACTGGATTCCTTCGCCGATCGCGCGAATCCCCGCGATCAGCTCCGCCAGCACCGGCACCGCCGCTTCCGCCGCCGCACTGGGTGTTGCCGCCCGAAAGTCCGCGACGAAATCGGCGATCGTGTAATCGACTTCATGACCCACCGCGGAAATTGTCGGAACCGCCGAGGCCGCGATCGCACGCGCGACGCGCTCGTCGTTGAAGGCCCACAAATCTTCGCGCGAGCCGCCTCCGCGCCCGATGATCACGACATCCGCGCCGCCCCAGCGTCCCAGGCGGTCGATCGCGGCGATCAGCGAATCCGGTGCGGTTTCACCCTGCACCGCTGCGGCGATGACGATGATCTCGACGCCCGCATTTCGCCGCCGGATGACCGAAATGATGTCATGCAGCGCCGCGCCATCCGGGCTGGTGATCACTGCGACGCGTTTCGGGAATCGCGGCAGCGGCCGTTTGCGCGCCGGATCGAGGAGCCCGTCTTTCTCGAGTGCGGCTTTCGTTTTCTCGAATGCCTTGCGCCAGAGTCCCTCGCCCTCGGCCTCCATCGCACGGACCATGAACTGCATTTGCCCGCGCGCGGCGTACACGGAAATCTGGCCGTGCGCCATCACCTGCATCCCCTCGTCGGGCGGCGCCGGAATACGCTTTGTATCGCGCGACCAGACAACACACGAGAGCTGCGCCGTCGCATCGCGCAGAGAGAAATACCAGTGTCCGTTGCGATGCGCGGTGAAATTGCTCACCTCGCCCTTGATCCAGATCGGCGGGAACGCGCCTTCGAGCACCTCTTTCGCCGCGTTCGTCAGCTCAGCGATCGTGAGCGCCTCTTCAGGGGAGCCGCCGGGCGCCTTCACGCTTGCCTCATGCGCTCGCGTTCAAATCGGCAGGTTCGCGCCGGACCGCTCCGCCGCGCGCACCGTGTTCCTGAGCAGCATCGCGATCGTCATCTTGCCGACACCGCCCGGCACAGGGGTGATGAACGATGCGACTTCCTTCGCGCTGTCGAAGTGCACATCGCCTCTCAGGCGGAAACCCGATTTCTTCGTCGCGTCGTCAACGCGATTCACCCCGACGTCGATGACCACGGCGCCGGGCTTCAGCATGTCGCCGGTGACAAACTCAGGCCGGCCGATCGCTGCGATTACGAGATCCGCGCGCCGCGTGTGCGCAGTGAGATCGCGCGTGCGGCTGTGACACACCGTCACGGTGCAATCGGCGTTCGCGCCCGGCTGCACCATCAGGCTCGCCATCGGCTTTCCCACGATGTTCGAGCGTCCGATGATCACGCACTCCATTCCCGCGGTCTTCACATTGTACGCTTCGAGGAGAACTTGAACGCCCGCGGGCGTGCAGGGGGCGAAGGCATCGCGGTCGCCAATCAACACCTTGCCGACGTTGATCGGATGAAAACCGTCGACGTCTTTCTCCGGGGCGATTCGCCGTATGACAGCCTGCGGATCGATCTGCTTCGGCACCGGCATCTGCACGAGAATTCCGTGAATCGCCGGATCGGCATTCAGACGATCCACCACCGCCAGCAGCTCGGCCTGCGTAGTAGACGCGGGCATGCGGATCGTCTCGCCATTCATTCCCGCAGCGTGGCACGCCTTTTCCTTCGCGCCGACGTACACCGCACTCGCTGCATCGTCGCCGACGAGCACGACCGTCAATCCCGGAACGACACCGTGCTTTGCGAGCGCCGCCGCCGAAACCGCGACGTCCGCCAGAACTTTGTTTGCGACGGCCGCGCCGTCGATGATCTCAGCGGGCAATGTCCATCGCTCTCTTTTCGCGGATCGCCACAACCTTGATCTGCCCCGGGTACTGAAGCTCCGTCTCGACGCGACGCGCGATTTCCTCGGTGAGCGACTGCATCCGCGCATCGTCCACATCCTCGGGATTCACGATCACGCGAATCTCGCGGCCGGCCTGAATCGCGAACACGCGGTCGACGCCCTTGTAACTCGACGCAATCTTCTCCAAACCTTCCAGACGCTTCACGTACGTCTCGAACGCTTCGCGGCGCGCGCCCGGCCGCGATCCGCTGATCGCGTCGGCCGCCTGCACCAGCACGCTGACCTCGCTTTCGTGCGGAACGTCATCGTGGTGTGCGGCAATGCAGTTCACGACCATCGGGCTCTCGCCGTACTTGGTTGCGACCTCAACGCCCAACTGCACGTGCGTCCCTTCGTGCTCGTGCGTGAGCACCTTGCCGATGTCGTGCAGCAACGCGCCGCGGCGCGCCATCACAGGATCGAGGCCGAGCTCTTCGGCCATGATGCCGGCGAGCCACGCGACTTCTTTGGAATGGAGCAGGATGTTCTGGCCGTAGCTCGTGCGCCACTTCATGCGGC
>Ga0206864_1105_pt2 | contig 26449 bp, 20 predicted proteins | sample Alteio_BWOrgCont_42_FD_152632 | JGI IMG/M metagenome (GOLD analysis project Ga0206864, IMG submission 152632) | Enriched cells from forest soil in Barre Woods Harvard Forest LTER site, Petersham, Massachusetts, United States -... | ecosystem: Environmental > Terrestrial > Soil > Temperate forest >...
TTTCCATGTTAAAATCAATATTTCTTTTAACCATAAGCATATTCTTTTGCAGCGAGGCTTTTGCTCAAAAAATATTACATAAATTCAAACCACCTGAATAATGGCCCTGCCGACAATTTTGCCTCACCTAAATCCTCTCCAAAGGAGAGGACTTTAAAAAAGAGCGAAGTTAGAACCCTCTTCTTTGGAGAGGGCATGGTGAGGCAATGACAAGCGACCAATTATTAAACCAAAATGCAATGAAGAAGAATAATATTGACAGAAGGGATTTTATAAAAAGGAGTAGCCTGGCGTCTGCTGCTTTATTATTAACGCGTTTTCCTGCCTGGGGCAAAGTTCCTTACAAGAACACCAACGGATTATCGGGCCAACTGGAAAAAAAGCTTGACCCTGCATGGGTAAAATCATTGTATAATAAAGGTAAAGTCACCACCTATCTTAAAACAAAAAATGAGTTACAATATATCGGCATGCCGGTTGGCGGTATCGGCTGCGGGTGCGTTTATGCCGGTGGTGACGGGCGTTTATGGCTTTGGGATATTTTTAACCAGAATCAAACAGGGGTTGTTTATAAGGAAATTCCCTGGCATGATTCCCCGGTGGATAGGGCCGCAAAAATACTTACCCCCTTTGATGGCGCAAATTATGTTGTCCCGGTAAAAGATGTGCGCCCGCTCGACCAGGGTTTCGCCTTTAAATTTGAGGTTAATGGTAAAACCATTATCAAACGCCTGCAAAGCGAAGATTGGGACGAAATTGGTTTTGAAGCCACCTACCCTATGGCTACCGTAAACTATACCGACAGCCGGTTACCCCTCACGCTTTCTGCAAAAATTTTCTCTCCTTTTATTCCTTTGGATGAGGATAACTCGGGTTTACCGGCCACTATTTATTCCTTTCAGATCACAAACAACGGCGGTTCGGCTATTAAAGTTAGCATTACCGGCTGGCTTGAAAATAAATGTTCTATTTATTACGAAAGAAGCGATCAGTTCAACAGGATAAACACCGCTGAACAAGCGGGCGAAAATTGGATGGTTAAAGGAATAGGCCACAATAAAAACTGGGGCGACTATAATATGCAACTCGCGCCTGATTTTGGCGAGCTTGGTATCCTCTCCCTAAACCCCGGCACCATAGTAAATACCGATGCAGATTTATCCAATGATACTTTATTCAGCAAAGAAAATAAAGAGAAGGTCACCCAAAAATTTGATAAAAAGCTCACCGGCTCTGTAGGCAATGAAATAGCTTTAGCTGCCGGGGCTTCAGGTCAGTTTCATTATGCCTTTTGCTGGTATTTCCCCAATATTTCCTTTGGACAGATTAAAACAGACAACAAACGTTATTACACTAACACATTTAAATCAGTAAGCGATGTTGCTGCTTATGTCGGTCAAACCTTTGAAAAGCTTTCTTCCCAAACCCAGCTTTGGGTTGATACCTGGTACGGGGAATCCACGCTGCCGCACTGGCTGCTGGAGCGTACCATAGCAAATGTATCTACTTTAGCAACCACCACCTCGCACCGGTTCGCTTCCGGGCGGTTTTATGGCTGGGAAGGCGTAGGCTCCTGTCCCGGTAACTGTACCCATGTTTACCAATATGCCCAGGCTATGGGGCGGCTTTTTCCGGCGCTTGAACGCGACCAAAGGGAACGTGTGGATTTGGGCCTTGCATTTTATGATGACGGCCACATCGGTTTCCGGGCCGAAGCTGACCACCATCCGGCTATTGACGGCCAATCAGGCAGGGTTTTGGGGATGTACCGTGAACATCAAATGAGTACCGACAGCTCCTTCCTGGCTCGTAACTGGCCAAAAACCAAAATGGCGGTCCAATACATCATAAACCAGGACAAGGATGGTGACGGCATGTTGGATACACCGATTGAAAATACTCTTGACGCTAAATGGCCCGGCGAAATTGCCTGGCTGGTAGGTTTATGCTTAGCAGCTGTAAAAGCCGGTCAGCTGATGGCCGAAGAAATGAACGATCCGCAATTTGCAGCTACTTGCAAGGAGTTTGTAACCAAAGGCAGGGCTAATATGGAAAGCCAGTTGTTTAACGGTGAATACTTCATTCATAAACCCGATGCAAAGCTTGGAAAAACAGTATTAGGCTCTTATAATACCTGCCATATCGACCAGGTTTACGGGCAATCGTGGGCTTTCCAGGTGGGTATTAAGGAAAGGATAATTGATAAGGATAAAACGATGTCGGCCTTAAGGGCCTTGTGGAAGTATAATTTCACAACTGATGTAGGGCCTTATATCCAAACCCACAAAGGCGGCCGGGGTTATGCCCTGCCCGGGGAAGGGGGAATTATCATGAACACCAATCCTCAAAACGATCCGCAGCCTTATGGCACCAAGGATGCCTGGCAATTGGGTTATTTTAATGAATGCATGTCGGGTTTTGAGCACCAGCTTGCTTCACATTATATGGCCGAAGGGATGACAGATGAGTCGCTTATAGCTACAAGAACTATCCATGACCGGTATCATGCGGCCAAAAGGAACCCGTTTAACGAAGTGGAGTGCAGCGATCATTATGCAAGGGCCATGGCCAGTTATAATACTTTTATCACCGCTTGCGGTTTTGAATACCATGGGCCAAAAGGGTATTTAAGATTTTCACCAAAATTAAACAGGGACAATTTTAAGGCAGCCTTTACCTCGGCCAAAGGATGGGGAGCTTATAGTCAGGTTTTAGAGAAAGGCGCTCAAATCCATACGATTGAATTAAAATATGGATCATTAGAACTACTGACGTTGAGCCTTGATAAATTAGGGCACAAAACACCAAATAAAGTTACGGTAACAATTAACAACCAGCCTGTTCCGGTTACCCATCAATGGGATAATGATGTTGTTGATATCAACTTTAACAATAGGGTTACTGTTGATACCAACCAGGTTCTTTATGTAAGGATTGGATAATTTAAGCTTCCGCTTTAGCGTGTGAATAAGAGGCTATTTTGCGGTACAGATCATTCGGGTTAAATGGCTTGCTGATGTAATCGTTCATGCCAACAGTAAAAGCATGGTCTTTAATATCGAGCATGGCCGATGCCGTAAGGGCGATGATCGGTAAATTTTTATATTTTTCATCCCGGAGTCCGCGTATGGCTGTGGTTGTTTGATAGCCGTCCATTTCGGGCATTTGCAGATCCATCAATATCATATCATAATCATTGGTTTGCACCAGGGTAAGCGCAATCTGCCCGTTTTCTGCCACATCACATTCAATATCCCACAGTTTCATATATTGCTTTGCGAGGATAACATTGATCTGGTTGTCTTCGGCCATTAAAATTTTAACACCTTTTAAACTTTTTTCAATAATATTAGGCCGTTCCCCTGCATTCCCGACAAATTTTGTCCTGCTGTTTTTTAAAGTTAAACTAAAATAAAATACCGATCCCCTGCCCAGTTCACTTTTCACCTTAATTTCGCTGCCCATCATTTCAAGCAGCCTTTTTGTAATTGTAAGGCCCAAACCGGTACCCCCGAATTTCCTGGTGGTATTCGAAGCCCCCTGCGTGAAACTTTCAAATATATTTTCCAGTTTTTCTGCGGCAATGCCTATACCCGTGTCAGTTACCTCAAAATCAATGACGGTATGATCTTTCATTTTATCCCGAAGGGTAGCCGTAATCGTTACTTTTCCTTCATCAGTAAATTTTACTGCATTACTTATAAGGTTTGTTAATATTTGCCCAAGCCGCACAGGGTCGCCTTTTATAATGTCAGGCAGCTCATGGTCAATTAAAAGTTTAAGCTGTATGTTTTTTTCAACAGCCCTTTGTAATAGCGCCAGCCTGATATTGCCTACCAGGTCTTTGATATGAAAATCCGCTTCTTCAAACTCTATCTTTCCTGCCTCAATCTTACTAAAGTCGAGGATATCATTTATCAATACTAAAAGGTTCTCTGCCGAAAACTTTAACAGCTTCAAATATTCTACTTGCTCAGGCCGGGGCGAAAGCTGCAAGAGCAGGTGCGTAAAACCAATTACTGCATTCATTGGCGTCCGGATCTCGTGGCTCATGGTGGATAAAAATTGCGACTTTGTTAATGCCGCATTTTCTGCAACTTCCTTTGACAGGATAAGTTGGGTTTCCAATTCTTTGGCTTTATTTATTTGCTTCTGCAAAAATTTAACGATGTGAATAAGATCATCGCTTGAATTGTCCAGATCGGGAAGAGAATCAGGGGCAAGGGAAAGTATTGCTTTTTTTATACCGGATATCGACTGTTGTTTTATTTCATTCTCCTTAAGTAGGTTACTGTTAACTTCCTGGTATTCCCTTTCACTAATGTTAAATGCATGTTCTGTAATTTTGTTGGCTCTTTCAAAATTCTGGTACGAATTACTGATGCTCTCCAAAAAATCGCTTATTGCTTCATCAACTAAATACTGTTCGGGAAGTAGTTTTTTAATTTGCTTATTTAAAATACTATGGTATTGCATGCTTGCAGTTTATACTTCAGTAAATGTGGTGATCGTCATGGTTTGATTATGCAATTCGCATTGGGTACCTGGGTTAAATGGCGATATCTCCCCGTACGAATAAAAGCCTGTTATAGTGGTATTGTCACCCAATATATTTTTGGCCGCTTCTACCTCTTCGTCGGTGCGTTCCTGCAATATTAATTTACGGCCAACGCAGCTTACCAATATAGCAAGGTCGGGTTCGTGATAATTTGCGCTGCTAAATGAATTTAATGCGGCGGTTGATGAGGCTTCTATCAATTTATCAAAATTAGCTTTCATTAACCTTACCTTGCTGCCTTCTGGCAGGTTTCCGGCAAAGGTCATTGATTTTTCGTCTTCACTAATGCTCAATATAGTTCTGACAAGATTTTTATCCGATCCGTTTATCCTTAAGGAAAGCGGGAAAAGCAAAGCCGAACCTGGTAACTCGTCTACATAATCACCCAGGTATTGTTTATAAAGGTCGAGTGCATTCTTGTTATCTATTTCAAATAAAACATTTTTATCTGATCTCGTGATGATACGTTCCTGCCCAAATTCATCCCATCCACCCAAAGAACCATGCCCGATGAGCATATCCTTGCCATAAAAGCCAATAGCGATAACATTTCCCTGTGATGGGATATTGTTCAACCCGGTAAATGTCTTTTCAAATCTTGCCGCATCTCCTGCAAGGCCCCCGGTTATTGGTATATGTCGCTTATTGTCATGGCTAAAGCCGTCAACCAACTCACTTCCATTAATAAATGTGCCATCGGCTATAACAAATATGCAATTCAAATCGTCCTGGTCCAGTTGCTTTACAAGGTAATTCCCTGTCTCAAAACTATTGCTATGTTCACTGATATTTGTTTTTACACACTTAACGGTAGTTTTTTCCAGTTCAATAGCTGTAACCACAACACTGTTGTCATAAACTGAATCGTTAATGATCTCTCCTGCAGTCGAAGAAAACACAATATCGGCTGCTGGATAAGCTTTGTTTACATATTCATAAATATCATTGTGTACAATGCACCCTCTTGACCCAAACACTAAAACCAATTGGCATTTTTCAGGATTTAAAGTGGATGGATATTCTTTCCATACTTTATTTAAATAATGATGTTGTTTGGTTTTCATTTTTTAGTTAATTTATAGTTAAATTTAAGGAGTACTATGTTATTTTATCTGTATTTATGTTGTTTTAATTAAAAAAACTGAACAAAACAATCAGGATTTTTATACGTATTTAATCATCTTTTGTTATAATAAATTAAGCATATTATTAGATAAATACATTTAAGCAGCAAAACATATTGTAAAAAAAGGGCCCGGCGTTTTCACACCGGGCCATGGTACTTTCAAAATTAATACTCGTATTCTGTAGCTTTATTTAAAGCTATCAGTCGTTAAATCACTGTTTACTATCGCGTTTTTTACTTTAAATTCTATTGGCTGGCCAACAACGGTTGTTTTTTCCGAAAAAGGTATTTTTATCCCAGTATTGATATCCTTGTAATCGTTCCACTCCATAACGGTACTGCCGGTTACATCAGTAAATTGTTTGATTTTTAAACCCGTTTTAAAGTCATAATAATATTTTACTTTAGTGCCGTCAGGTGTTGTTACGGTAACCAAATAAGCCAACTGACCATCAACCACCTGCAATGTTGGTGCAAGCTGCATGGTATAACCCGGCTTGTTAAAATCAAGTTCGGGGAAAAGCTTATACCTTGCCTTGGCAGATGCCCTAATGTCAGCAGTAAGCGGAACATCCTTGTTCATTTGTTTTACATTCAGGCTATCCCCGTTAATTATAATGTGCATAACATTTAAATTATTATAAGCGGGAACCGATATATCCTGGTAAAATAATCCAGGTATTTTGTATTTGTTTACCCTTACCACTGTTAAACCCTGCACAGTGCCTTCCGAATTAACAGTTAAGTCCTTCACATCCTTTAACCTGCCTTCGCCGCCAATTGCATCAAGATAATTTTTTATAACTGTAGCTGCCGTAACATCCGAAGCAACACTTACGCCGCTAAAGGAGTTATTTTCCGGATTGATATCCGGCAAAACATGGTCCGGGTCAATAATTACATAAGATATTTTTGAGGTGGATTTGTAGGCAAATGTCCAGGTACCGCCGCGCTGCCAAATCTCAGCAGGCAGTTTAACCGTGTTTGTATTGCCATTTTCTTCTTTAACTAATACAGTTACCGGCAATGCCATGCCTCCTAAATTTTCAATAGTAATAAGTGAGCCCTTTGCAGCGTCATTATCAACATAGTCTATAGCTTTTACCGCCTGATCCAGTTTCCAGGTAGTAAAGAACCATTCGTTCCAATACCAGCTTAAATCTTCACCGGCTGCGTTATCCATCGTATGGAAAAAGTCCCATGGTGTAGGGTGTTTAAATGCCCAGCGTTTAATATAAGTGCGGAAAGCATAATCAAAACGTTGTTCACCTAATATCTGCTCACGCAGTATAGTTAATGCTAATGCAGGTTTCTCATAAGCGGCATAACCTAAATAGTCGGGTTGTATTACGTCAGGCGTGTTCATAATTGCATCAGCATCGGGATTAAACATGGCTGGCGCCTCTTTTTGCGCATCCTGTGGCTCAAAATATTCGCCGTTATTAAAAACCTTTGTATCAACTTTATTAATAAAAGTATTAAAGCCTTCATCCATCCAGGCATATTTACGCTCATTAGAGCCTACCACCATCGGGAACCAGTTATGCCCGAACTCATGGTTGGTAACTTCCCATAAAGCGCCTGATTGATTTTCTGACCCGCAAAATACAATACCCGGGTATTCCATCCCTCCTACTATTCCCGACACATTTGTAGCAACGGGATAAGTATATTCAAACCACTCATTCGAATATAGTTCAATAGCCCCTTTTACATATTCTGTTGAGCGGCTCCAGGCATTTTGCCCCTTGCTTTCAATAGGGTAAACAGATTGTGCAAGCGCCTTTTTACCGCTTGGCAGGTTTATACGCGCAGCATCCCATAAAAATGCTTTCGAGGCAGCCCATGATACGTCGCGGGAGTTTTTACAGAAAAAATGCCAGGTTAAATTCGCCTTTTGCGGGTAGGAATCGGCCAAGGTAAGGTCTACCGAATCTTTTACCATTACCGTTTTATCGCTGTTTTTTGCTACTGCTAAGCGGCCCATAATTTTTGGCGTCAATACCTCTGCCGGGTTTAACAACTCACCCGAGCCAACAACCACCAAATTTGCGGGTGCAGTAATGGTATAATCAAAATTGCCATACTCTAAATAAAATTCCGAAGCGCCGAGGTATGGGATCACATTCCATCCGGTAACATCATCATAAACTTCCATGCGGGGGTACCACTGGGCAATTTCGTACACCCATCCATCTTTATAAAGCTTGCGACCCATACGGTCAGTTCCGTATTGGGGCACATCAAAAGCGTAGTCAATTTTTATCTGTATTTTGCTGCCGCCCGCACGCAGGGTATCATTCAGCTTAATTTGCATGCGGGTATCGGTTACTAAGTAGTCAACTTTTCCCTCCTTGCCATTTTTTATAATGTAAACCCCTTTTATCTGGTCGCCATCGGTAAATGTTTTATTGGTAAAACGTCCCCCCTCTACAGGGCTTGTCGCTTCGCCGCGCGAATCCTCACGATAAATATTCTGTTCTACCTGCAGCCATAAAAATGCAAGCGGGTCGGGGCTGTTATTGGTATAGGTAATAAGCGTTGTTCCGCTTACATTATGTTTTGCGGTATCTAAAGTAACATTCAGTTTATAGTCGGCGTGGTTTTGCCAGTATTTTGGGCCAGGGGCGCCATTTGCGCCTCTAAATTCGGTTCCATCGGCAGGGTAAAATACTGCAGGAAATGCTTTGTGCTGATCGTATTTTGAATGGGCTGTATCCGCATTTTGCGCACGCACAGCAAACACACCTGCGCATAATAATAGCGACAGGGTAATTTTGTAAAAATTCATATTTAGAAGGTTTTTTAATTTGAATGGCAAGATAGGAAAAATTAGTTTATTGGGTTGATTAAGTGAATAGTAAGCAGATGTTTTCGTTTTGTTAAGACTGTCCAAATTTATAAATTGTTACATCATATTTATAAAATTGTTTGATTGACTATATCAAAATTCGCAGAATTTGAAAAACACCCCTTCAGCCATAACAACAATGACCAATGACCCAATGACTAATGACTTAATCAACCAATCAACTTTTTTCATATTTTTGCGGATGAATGGATATATCAGTTGTAGTACCCCTTTACGATGAAGTTGAATCATTACCCGAGCTAACCTCATGGATAAGCCGTGTAATGGACGAAAACAAGTTTACTTACGAGATTGTACTGGTTGACGACGGCAGCAGCGACGGCTCGTGGGAGATGATCAGGAAATTGCATAAACATAACCCTTTTATAAAGGGCATAAAATTCAGGCGCAATTATGGCAAATCGGCGGCTTTAAATACCGGTTTCGAAGCTGCCCAGGGCGATGTAGTGATCACCATGGATGCCGACTTGCAGGACAGTCCCGATGAAATACCCGAACTTTATCGCCGTATCACCGAAGAAAAATATGACCTTGTTTCCGGCTGGAAAGCAAAACGGCATGACCCTTTAAGTAAAACCATTCCTACAAAAGTATATAACGCCGCAACACGCCGCATGTCGGGCATACATAACCTGCACGATTTTAACTGCGGATTAAAGGCCTACCGGAAAGCCGTTGTAAAAAATATAGAAGTTTATGGCGAAATGCACCGCTATATCCCTGTAATAGCTAAATGGGCCGGCTTTGTTAAAATAGGCGAACAGGTAGTAGAGCACCGCCCGCGTAAATATGGCAAAACCAAATTTGGTATGAGCCGCTTTGTAAATGGCTTGTTAGACCTGATGTCGATATTTTTCGTCGGCAAGTTTGGTAAGCGCCCTATGCATTTTTTTGGTACAATGGGCGTATTAAGCTTTTTTGCCGGAACCGTTATTACGATATGGATGATCGTAGATAAGCTGCATGCTATTGCCAAAGGTTTAAAATACCGTGAAATTACAGAACAACCCCTGTTTTATTTTGCGCTTGTGGCTGTAATATTAGGCTCACAGCTGTTTTTAACAGGCTTTGTTGCCGAGTTGGTTTCCCGCAGCGCCCCCGAGCGCAATAAGTACCAGGTGGAGGAGGTTATTTAATTTGAAAATTTGAAAATGTGAAAATTATAGAATATTTAAACAGCTCTCAAATCAAATTGCCCGGCCAATTTTCAAATTTTCAAATTCATTAATTTTCAAATTAAAAAATGTACTTCTCCATAATCATACCCTTATATAACCGCCCGCAGGAGATAAAAGAACTGCTGGAAACCCTTGTTTTGCAAACTTATAAGCAGTTCGAGGTTTTGATTATTGAAGATGGGTCTGATGATGACGCTGCTGAAGTTGTGAAAAGCTTTTCGGACAAACTGGATGTTAAATACTTTGTAAAAGAAAATGCAGGCCAGGGCTTTGCACGCAACTATGGTTTTGAACGCGCCAAAGGTGATTATTTTATAATTTTTGATTCGGATTGCCTTATACCTGAAAATTACTTGCAGATAGTTAACGATTCGCTGGCTAAAAATTACCTTGATGCCTATGGCGGCCCGGATGCTGCTCACCCATCCTTTACCCCTATTCAAAAGGCCATCAGCTACGCCATGACCTCTCCATTTACTACCGGTGGCATAAGGGGCATGAAAAAAGGGATAGGACAATTCCATCCCCGTAGCTTTAATATGGGCATATCCAGGCAGGTTTGGGAAAAAGCAGGTGGTTTTATTATTCCTTTTCTTGGCGAGGATATTGAGTACAGCATCCGCATCCATTCAATGGGCTTTAAGATCGGGCTGATCCCTGAAGCTAAAGTTTACCATAAACGGCGCACCAACTTTTTAAAGTTTTACAAGCAGCTTCATTTTTTTGGAAGAGCCCGTATTAATGTTTATAAATTTTTTCCTAATGAGTTAAAACTTGTACATTTTTTTCCTGCAATGTTTACTTTATCTCTTTTATTTACAGCAATTTATAATATATTTAACTGGAAAATAGCATGGGTATGTAACATTGTCCTTGCTCTTATTATTTTGTTGATATTTTTTCATTCGTGGAGTAAAAATAAGTCAGCAAAAATTGCATTTTTGAGCTTAATAGCTTCCTTCATCCAATTGATAGCCTATGGATTAGGATTTATGCAGGATTTTTGGAAACGGGTAATTTTAAAAATATCTTAGTAATACATGTACCATCCATTTTCGGTAACGCAAACCTTAAGCATTGCATGGCATATTTTGAAGAAAAATTTTGCTACAATTGCCGTATATACCTTATTGGCTTTTATTATTATTGTCGGTATTGGCTTTCTCGTTGATTATATTTTTTTTGATATTATTTTAGCATCATTTGAGGTAGTTATTTCAATTCTTGTGGTCAGTTTTATTTTTTTAGGCTTTATAAAATTAGTTTTTCAACTGATTGATAAGGAATATTACGATTTTGAGTTTCGCGATATCGTTCCTAAAATTAAAATGTTATTTAGTTATATAACTCTTTTGGTTATTGTCAGCACGCTTTATGTTGTTGTAACCAATGGGATCAAAAGCCTTGAGGATGGGTTGGTTCAACATTTATTGGGGATTTTTTCAGCCATAGTTGTCGAAATCTTTTTCTTGTTTTATTTCCCTATATGCGCTTGTTTTATTGTTGATGATAATTCGGGGCCTTTTGAATCGGTTGCTCAAAGCTTTAACTTAATTAAGGGTAATTTTCTAAAATATCTTTTATTATTTATTTTAATTGAAGTCCTGGTTTTTGTTGGAACGGTAACTGTTATCGGGATAATATTTGTAGTGCCATTTGTAAACATTTTGTTAGCAGTGGCCTACCGTAAACTTGTATACAGTCATCTTGATGTGGATGATGATGTTGCCGAAACGCTATAATTTATGGGATTAAAAGCTGCATTAAGCAAACCTTTTGCCGCGATTGTTAATAGCCGGTTAAACAAACTCCGCAAAAACGCTGTCGCACTACAGCAACAAACTTTCGAATACCTTATCAGCCACGCTAAAAACACCGCATTTGGTAAAACGCATCATTTTGAGGAAATAAAGACCTATGATGATTTCAAAAAAAATGTACCGGTTTATGACTATGAAGACCTGCGCCCGTATATTGACCGCGTTACCAAAGGCGAAGAAAATGTGCTTTGGCCGGGCAAGCCGACTTATCTTGCCAAAACATCAGGCACTACTTCGGGTATAAAATATATTCCCATCTCTAAAGAAAGTATGCCCGAACACATCAAGGCTGCGCGTAATGCCCTCTTAAGTTATATTTATGAAACCAGCAATGCCGATTTTGTTGATGGGAAAATGATCTTTTTGCAGGGCAGCCCGGTACTTGATGTGAAAGCGGGTATCTCAACCGGAAGATTATCCGGAATAGTTGCCCATCATGTGCCTGCTTATCTCCAAAAAAACAGGTTGCCCAGCTATAAGGTAAATTGCATGGAAGACTGGGAGCAAAAAGTGGACGCCATAGTTGCCGAAACCAAAGACCAGGATATGCGTCTTATATCGGGCATCCCTCCCTGGTGCCAGATGTATTTCGACAGGCTTTCGGAAGTATCGGGCGGTAAAAAAATAAAGGATATATTTCCAAATTTCAAGCTGTTTGTTCACGGCGGCGTAAATTTTGAGCCATACCGCGCCCGAATGGAAGAAAGCATAGGTTTCGCCATTGATTCAATTGAAACCTACCCGGCCTCCGAAGGGTTTATCGCTTTCCAGGACTCACAAAAAGAAAAAGGCTTGCTGCTGATGGTTGATTCGGGCATATTTTATGAATTTACCCCAGCAGAGGAATTTTTCAATGAAAACCCAACCCGCATCAGCCTTACAGACATCGAGCTTGATAAAAATTATGCACTGATATTAAATACCAGCGCAGGTTTATGGGGCTATAGCTTAGGGGATACGGTTAAATTTATTTCGAAGAACCCATATAAAATTGTAGTTACGGGTCGCATTAAACATTATATTTCGGCTTTTGGCGAGCATGTGATCGGCGAAGAGGTTGAACAGGCATTAATGAGTGTTGCAAACCAACAAGGTACCGATGTTATCGAGTTTACCGTAGCCCCGCAGGTAAATCCCCCACAAGGTGAATTGCCCTACCATGAATGGTTTATTGAATTTGGTAAAGCGCCGGAAAATCTGGAGAAATTTGCATTGGAAGTGGATAAAGTGTTGCAAAAGAAAAATATTTACTATTTTGACTTGATCGAGGGTAACATTTTGCAACCTTTACGCATCCAAAGGCTGAAAAAAGATACCTTTATAAATTATATGCGCTCACAGGGTAAATTGGGCGGGCAAAATAAGGTACCGAGGCTATCCAATGATAGGAAGATTGCGGAAGGTTTGAAAGAATATATTATATAAATACAAATTATGCCATTGCAAGCGAAGCGTGGCAATCGCGAACTGTGTACAGCCACTTGTAAAGTTCGCGACTGCTTCGTGCCCCGCAATGACAAGTAGAATAAAAGCATTGAGCATTAAAAAGAACATAGCCATTCTGGGCTCTACGGGAAGCGTTGGTACACAAACATTGGAGGTTATCAGAGGAAATACTGATATTTTCAGCGTATTTATGCTGACTGCAAATTCAAATGCCGATTTGTTAATTATACAGGCGCTTGAATTTACACCGGAGTACATCATTATTTGCGATGAAACGAAATATCAGCAGGTAAAGGAAGCTTTATCAAAAACTTCGGTAAAAGTATTGGCCGGGATTGACGCTATCATAGATACCGTTACCCATCCTGATATTCATGTTGTTTTAACTGCTATGGTTGGTTTTGCGGGTTTAGAGCCAACAATGGCAGCAATTAAAGCCGGTAAAGACATCGCTTTAGCTAATAAAGAAACACTTGTTGTTGCAGGTGAACTGGTAACCGGGCTGGCAAAAAAACATAAGGTCAAAATTTTACCTGTAGATTCCGAACATTCCGCAATTTTTCAATGCCTTGTCGGTGAAGAAGGCAATCCGGTTGAAAAAATTATACTGACCGCCTCAGGCGGCCCTTTCCGGGGCCGGTCACTGGATTTTTTGGCAGGTGTAGCAAGGGAAGATGCACTGAAGCACCCCAACTGGGTTATGGGCGCTAAAATAACAATCGACTGTGCTACGTTAATGAACAAGGGCCTTGAAGTGATAGAAGCAAAATGGCTGTTTGACCTGGATGCAGATCAGATTGATGTAATTGTACATCCGCAATCGATTATACATTCCCTGGTACAATTTGAAGATGGTTCGATAAAAGCCCAAATGGGCGTGCCGGACATGAAATTGCCTATACAATATGCTTTGTCTTATCCTGCAAGGTTAAAAAACAATTTCAAACGTTTCGACTTTATTAATTACCCGGAATTGACTTTTGAAAAACCGGACATTGATACTTTTCGTAATCTTGGGATGGCTTTCGAGGCATTAAAACAAGGCGGTAATATGCCCTGTATTATTAATGCGGCGAATGAAATGGCTGTAGCCGGATTTTTAAATAAAAGCTTAGGGTTTTTAGATATGAGCAGGGTAATTGAACAATGCATGCAACAAATAGCCTACATGGCAAGTCCTGTTTTAGCCGACTATTTGAATACTGACAAAGAAACACGCATCTTTGCGCAAAATTTAATACAACAAATGCCGTTAAAGGCATTACAATTTTAATAAAACATAGAGAATGAGTATAGTGATCATGGTTGGCCAGTTAATCCTTGGCCTTTCAATTTTGGTAATCCTGCACGAACTTGGGCATTTTTTAGCTGCCAGGGCTTTTGGAATTAAGGTAGAAAAATTTTACCTCTTTTTTGATGCCTGGGGCATCAGCCTTTTTAAATTTAACTTTAAGGGTGTTGAATACGGCATAGGCTGGCTGCCACTTGGTGGCTATGTAAAAATTGCCGGCATGATAGACGAATCTATGGATACCGACCAACTTGCTGGCCCTCCCCAACCCTGGGAATTTCGCTCGAAACCCGCCTGGCAGCGTTTAATAGTAATGATGGGTGGTGTTACGGTAAATATTATCCTCGGGATATTCATTTTCTGGGTATTGACCATAAAATATGGAGAAACCTACATCCCAAATTCCGAAATTAAATACGGCATAGTACCCGGGTCAATAGGTTTGAGGATAGGCCTTGAGGCCGGCGACAAAATTACTGCTATAAATGGTCGGCCAGTTGTGCGCTTTGATGAACTTACCAGTACCGAAGTACTCATGGGCAATGCTGATCTCACCGTGCAGCGCGGCGATAATTTACTGCATGTTAAAGTGCCTGTTAACATACTTAATGATCTGGCGGATCTGACTATAGACCAATTTATCAGCAGGCTACCCCGCACTAAATTTGCTATTGATTCGGTTGTCCCTAATAGTAATGCAAATAAGGCTGGTTTAAAATCTGGTGATAGTATATTGAGCGCTAATGGGAACAAAATTGTATTTTTTGACCAATTTAAATCGATACTTCAAAAAAATGAGAACAAAACAGTTGATTTATCTATAAAGCGCGGCAATAACCTTATTCAAAGCACTGCCCAGGTAGATAAAGACGGTGCTTTAGGCTTTTTTGCAAAATATGATATCCCCAAAGAAAAAACCCTGACGTATGGCTTTTTGGGGTCACTCCCGGTAGGCGCCACTAAAGCCTGGGGAACATTTACTGATGATGCCAAGGGCTTAGGAAAAGTAATTAAAGGGGAAGTTAAGGCGAACAAAGCATTTGGCGGCCCTGTAAAAATAGCAACCTTGTTTGGCTCAACAATAGATTGGGTGCATTTTTGGACGCTTGTAGGCTTCCTCTCTATGGTGCTTGCATTTACCAACCTGCTGCCTATTCCTGCCCTTGATGGCGGTCATGCCTTGTTTTTAATAATTGAAATGATAAAAGGCAAACCATTAAGCGATAAGTTTTTAGAACGCGCCCAGATTGTTGGCTTTGTGATATTGATAACCCTGATGGTATTTGTTTTCGGCAATGATATTTTCAGGCAGGTTATGAAGAAATAACCCTGTTTTATCTTTTTAAAAAAGCACTCGTTTTTGATGAAATGGGTGCTTTTTTATTTACTTGCTGTCCTGTCACATATCCGTAATGACAATTTTGGTATTATGTTTTGTATGGGTGATATGTTTAATAAGACACTAAAATAAGTCTATTGTATTGCATAGAAAATATCCCGGAGGGATAACCCGTTTGTAGAAAAAATAAGGATAAAGGTAATTGCCTCGTAGAGGTTACCCATAGCCGCATGATAATTTCACGACAAAAACAGGTTTGGTGCGTATAACAATGATTTATTTTAGGATCGACGATTTGAACCTGCAGTGAAATACATTTTAAATACTTGACAGATGTACAAGGGTAACCTCTACGAGGCAAAAGAAAGCAAGCTTGTTGTTACTACAAAGCGGTAGACCCTATGGGTCATAGAAACCGGTCACCTATGCAAAGGGTTATAGAACCACAATTTTTTAATCAACAGAAACCATTGCTTTTATAACACCGGTGGCCGGATCAAGCCAGCTTTCAAAATCCCTTTTTACTTCATCAAAATTTACCCTGTGGGTGATATAGGTTTTAGGATCGATCAATCCGTTTTTCATATATAAAATAACATGTTCAAAATCCTGCCGGGTAGCATTTCTGCTGCTCATTAATGTAGCTTCCCGTTTATGAAATTCGGGGTGGCTAAAGGTTATTTCACCTTTTTGCAATCCTATCAATATAAACCTTCCGCCATGAGCCATATATTGAAAAGCGTTATTAATGGCCTTTTGGCTCCCGGTGGCGTCAATTACTGCAGTTGGCATATCGCCGCCGGTTATTTCTTTTAACTGTTCAAAAACATTTGCAGCCAAAGCATTTATGGCATGATTTACTTTTAAATGTTTTTTACAAAATTGAAGCCGCGCCTCATTTATATCCATTACAATTACTTTGGAGCCCGCAATTGCAGCAAATTCAATAGTACCCAATCCTATCGGGCCCGCTCCTATCACCAAAACGAACTCGTCTTTTTTAATAGCAGCCCTCGCAACACCGTGTGCGCCAATTGCAAGGGGCTCTATCAAAGCCAGTTCATCGTAAGTCAAACCTTCACCGTGAGCTAAGGAATAGGATGGCACTGATAAATATTCAGCCATTCCGCCATCAATATGTACACCGCATACCTTAAGGTTAACACAGCAATTGGGTTTACCTGACCGGCAGGCTATGCAAATGTCGCAATTAAAATAGGGAATAAAGGTAACTTGTTCACCTAATTTAAAACCTGGCGCATCATCAAATTCTACCAGTTCACCTGCAAGTTCGTGGCCTAATATGCGGGGATATTCAAAATAAGGCTGTGTCCCTTCAAAAGCATGCAAATCAGTACCGCAGATGCCGATGCGTTTTATTTTTATAATAGCATGGCCCTTTGCTAAAACAGGTTTTTCGGCTTTTTTATATTCCAGGTTCCCGGGTTGGGTGCAAACCAGTGTTTTCATGCTGACGGTTTTACTTTTTTCTACAATAAAGCATTCTTTACGACCTATAAATGACAACATATCTCATTTACAAAGGAATTGCTTTGTTTTTATAGGTAAGCACTTTTATTATTATCCACGCTATAACATACGCCAGGGCGCAAACAGCAAACATTATGGAATACGCGATATGAGGTGTAGCTTTATAATAGTCTGTTAGATGCCCAACCAATTGTTGTAAGATAAAACCACCTATACCACCTGCCATAGTCCCTATCCCGATAACCGATCCAACTGCTCTTTTCGGGAACATATCTGATACGGTTGTAAACAAATTTGCCGACCATGCCTGATGAGCGGCTGCGCCGATACAAATAATACCTATTGCCAAAGTTGACGCATAGCTGCCAAAAACAGCTGTATTGCCAAAATACTGTGTTAGTAATAACAATACCGGGAACAATGCGATGAACAGCATAGCTGTCATCCGGGCTTTATATACGGTCATTCCCCGGTTGATCAAAAACAATGGAATGCTGCCGCCAAAAGTGCTGCCAAAAATAGCTATACCATAAACGATGAATGTTGGCCACATTACCGCTGTGCCTGTCATTCCAAATTGCTTCTTTAAATAATCGGGCAGCCAGAAAAGCAGGAACCACCAGACACCGTCGGTTAAAAATTTTCCCATAAAAAACGCCCATGTCTGCGGGTATACAAGCAATTTTAGCCACGGTATTTTTTGAAGGACTGCTACGTCTTCAGACGGAGCGACATGGGCAACCATATCATCACTGTGAATGTAATTAAATTCCTCTTTTGATAGTTTTTTATGGTTTGAAGGGGAATCATAAAGCGCAAACCAAAAAAACAGCCAGATAAACCCTAATCCCCCAGTAATAATAAACGCATATTTCCAACCGGGGTCATTTCCCCAATAGGCTAAACACCAAGGCACAAACAAGGCCGCTATCATTGCCCCAATATTTGACCCGCTGTTAAAAATGCCTGTGGCCAGTGCGCGCTCTTTTTTAGGGAACCACTCTGCAACTGTTTTAATTGATGCCGGGAAATTACCACCTTCGCCTATGCCGAAAAGGCTCCTGATCACAATATGTACAGCAACGGTGCTGCCCGCAAGTGCATTCAGTATCCCAAAAACCGACCAAACGATCAATGATAATGCTAAGCCCAGCTTTGTGCCGATTTTATCAATAAACCAGCCTGCAAATACAGTAACCCCGGCATAAAAAATGGTAAAACAGGAGGTTAAATTTCCAAAGTCGGTATTACTCCAACCAAAGCCGCCCTTTGCAATTGGCATAGAAAAAAACTCCTTCAGGTAACTGATCACCTGGCGGTCCATGTAATTAATAGTTGTTGAAAATAGCAGCAGGGACGCAATTACCCACCTGTACCTTCCTACTTTATTTTCTTTCATTATTACATGGCTGTTTTTACCAATTCAATCGCGTTAACCGTGTCTGTAAACAGCTGATCATATAAACGGTTGTTTAAAATATCCTTACTGATGAGTTTCCCGCCGATCCCTACTGCGCTTACCCCGGCGTGGAACCAGGCGTTGATGTTTTCGGGCGTCATTTCAACGCCGCCTGTAGGCATAAAAAGCAGGCTGGGAAAAATTTCTTTTACCGAGCTTATAAATGAAGGGCCAAGTACATTAGCCGGGAATATTTTCACCAATTCGGCGCCGCTTTTCTGTGCGGCATAAATTTCGGTAGGCGTCATGCAGCCGGGTATCCATAATAATTTATGTTTATGGGCAACTTTTGCCACTTCGGGGTTAATGGTGGGTGCAACGATAAAATCAGCGCCTGCATCAACAAAAGCTTCAGCTTCAGATACGTTCTTTATAGTCCCGATACCGAAATAAAGATCAGCCATTTCTTTATCTATAGCCTTTCTTAATACTTTAAAGTTATCAAATGCAGGTTTGGCCCTGTTGGTATATTCCATAACCCTGATGCCTGCATTGTAAAGTGTACGGATAATTTGCAGGCTTACTTCAACGTCTTCATAATAAAACAAAGGCATCATGCCTTGTGTTAATATGCTATTTAAAACCGCTTTTTTGATTTTCATTTCATTGCTTTTTTAATATCTGTTACTGTTTTGGTGGTAGCATCGCCTTTTATAAACAACTTTTCAAATGCAGCCGCAGTGGCAAATTCAAGTATTTCATTTACTTCATGTTTGTTGTAAAAACCATAAATAAGGCCTGCCATAAAACAATCGCCGCTGCCTGCTTTATCAACAACATGCCCTGCTTCGTATTCGCCCGAATTGTATAATTGGTTATCCGTATACAAAGTTGTATAATATTTTATATCATTTGTAGCATCAAAGCGAAAAGTATTGGCAACTACCTTGCATTTAGGGAATTGTTCAATAATACTTTCCGAAGTTTTTAAGGCTTCTTTTAAATAAATACTTTTTTGCCCTGCCTCATGAATACCCGGTATTATATGGATACCAAGCATTATTTCGGCGGCCCATATATTACCCATCACAAGGTCACAGTATTTTACCAGTTCGGGCATTATTTGTAAAGGGGATTTGCCATACTGCCACAATTTGGCCCGGTAGTTCATATCCACAGAAATGGTAATATTTTTTTTTGTAGCAATTTCCAGAACTTCTTTGCACACATCGGCCGCACTTTGGCTAAGCGCCGGGCAAATCGCGCTAAAATGAAACCAGCTTACCCCTTCCAGTACTTTATCCCAATCAATCATGCCGGGTTTAAGTTCGGCAAAAGCAGAATGACCCCGGTCATACACCAGGCCACTATGTTTAAGGTCATGCCCATCGGCTAAGTAAAACAAGCCAAGCCTGTTTTCGCTGTGGTATATGGACGAAGTATCAATTCCACTATTTTGAAGGGACTTGATTATTTGCCCGGTCATAATATTATCGGGTAGCGCCGTGAAATATTTTGTGGGCAAACCCCACAAAGACAAATCATTTGATACGTTCAATTCTGCGCCAACAACATAAACCGGTAGTTGATTATTTTTAAGCCATTCCCCACCTGTATCAAGGGAAAAGCGGAGCAGCAACTCGCCAAAAGAAAGTATTTTACCCGTATAAGGCCGGTTATTTGTAAGCGTGCTCATTTTACCTTATCAAAATCGAAATAATTTTTTGCATTGTAATAGCAAATATCCTGTATGATCTTTCCTGTCCAGGCCATATCATTGGGCAGCTCACCGTTTTCAATATCGTTGCCAAAAAGATTGCATAATATTCTCCTGAAGTATTCGTGGCGTGGGTACGACATGAAGCTGCGTGAATCGGTAAGCATACCAACCATCCGGCTTAAAAGCCCCATGTTTGATAGTGCGTTTAACTGTTTGGTCATGCCGTCTTTTTGATCAAGAAACCACCAGGCCGATCCAAACTGCATTTTGCCTGCAATTGAGCTATCGTTAAAATTACCTGCCATTGTGGCTACCAGTTCATTGTCAGCCGGGTTAAGATTATAAAGTATGGTTTTTGTTAGCTTGTTTTCATTCTCAAGCCTGTTAAGGAATTTTGACAATGCGTGGCCTTGTGTATAATCGCCGATAGAATCATAACCGGTGTCAGGGCCCGATTGCGCTATTGCACGAGTATTATTGTTACGTAAAGCCCCCAGGTGATATTGCTGCACCCAGCCTTTTTCGTGGTCCCAAACTGAAAAATTATACAGCATGGCCGATTTAAAAGCTGCAACCTCATCAGCTGGTAAAACATGCTCGCATCTTATTTTTTTGAATATTATACTAATCTCACGTTCAGTATAATGTCCGGCATACAAATGTTCAAGGCCATGATCTGAAAGGCAACAGCCATTTGCAGCAAAATAATCATGCCGACCCTTTAATGCCCCCAGGTAAGCATCAAAATCATTTATTGTAATACCTGCAACCGCTTCAAGCCGCGCAATATAGGCGTTCAATGCTTTTGTATCCCCTGCATCCATTGCTTTATCCGGTCGGAAAGCTGGTAAAACTTTTACTTTAAAGTCATCTCTTTTTATTTTTTGATGATGTGATAAATTATCAAGCGGGTCATCAGTGGTGCAAACCACTTCCACATTTTGATTTTTAATAAGGTTTTTTACACTATACTCCGGCGATCTCAATTTCTCATTACATTCGTCATATATATTTTTAGCAGTTGCAGGCGATAACAGTTGATCTATATTAAAATAACGCTGCAGTTCAAGATGCGTCCAATGATATAATGGGTTACGAAGCGTGTAAGGGACAGTGGCGGCCCATTGTTCAAACTTTTCCCAGTCGGTTTTCTTGCCCGTAATATAAGCCTCATTTACGCCATTAGCCCGCATTGCCCGCCATTTATAGTGGTCGCCAAGGAGCCATATTTGGGTGATGTTATCAAAATTAATATCATCGGCAACCTGGTCGGGCGGTAAATGGCAATGATAATCTATTATAGGGAGGCCGGCCGCATATTCATGGTATAACCTTTGCGCCGTTTTTGTTTCCAATAAAAAATCCTTGTTTAAAAAGGTTTTCATCTTAAATATTTGTCTGCTGGAAGGAAGCTTTCTTCAGGTAAAATACATTTTTTGTATTTCAGGGAGCAATATACTTTTTATGTGATAAAAAATTTAAAAGTATTAGTTAATTTACAATTCCTTCAACTATATAAGTTTATTCCGGCATAAATTTTTAACACTTTATGCCTTGCAAATTGTTTAACTTCTTACCAATAAGAACTAATAATGGAAAAGCATATTGTAAAAGTATTAAAAACTGAATTTGTAACACATAATGTAAAGCGTTTTACATTAGAAAAACCGGCCGGGTATACTTTTATATCCGGACAGGCCACTGATGTCTCTATAAATAAACATGGACTCGAAACTGACCTTCACCCATTTACATTTACCTGTCTTGATAGTGACGATCACCTGGAATTTACTATAAAGATATATAAAGGGATGACCAAAAAACTTCGCGATATCAATGCCGGTGATGAACTCATCATCCATGAAGTTTTTGGCGCCATCAATTACCGGGGGCCGGGTTTATTTATTGCCGGCGGGGCAGGTTTAACACCCTTTATCTCCATTTTCAGGCAGCTTAAAGCAGATAATAAATTAGCAGGTAATACTTTATTATTTGCCAACCGCACCGAAAATGATATTATTATAAAGGATGAGCTCGATGAAATGCTTGGCCAAAACCACGTTGATATTATATCAAACCCATCTTCGGGACAACAGGGTAAGCATATTGACAAAGATTTAATAAAACAATATCTAACCTCACAAACAGAATATTGCTATATATGCGGCCCCGATGAATTTGTAGCGGTAATGAAAAATTATTTGATTGAGCTGGGGGTAGCGGAAGATAAGATAGTTATTGAACGGTAACCAGGTCGAAAGATCAGATTTGACAACTTTTTAAAAGTTGTCAAATCTAACTGCAAACTATAACAGCGCACTGCTGTTTTTATCCAAAAACAATTCAGCATTTTTATGCCTGCGTAAAATAGCTGATGGGTATTTTTCAATTATATCGCCATAAACCGTATTAAAAACCGCTTCGGCTTTCTTTTCGCCCGGAACTATACAGTAAACATATTTGCCGGCCATAAGCGCCGGGATAGTTAATGTTATTGCATAGGTCGGTACATCCTTTAATTCGGCAAAACAACCATCGTTAATTTGCTGTTGCCTGCTGGCTGCATCCAGCTTAACCATTTTCACTGTTGCAGGGTCATTAAAATCAGCAACGTGCGGATCGTTAAAAGCAAGATGGCCGTTTTCGCCGATACCTAAACAAACTATATCAGCAGGGTATTTTGCTAATAAATTTGCATACCGCTTACATTCTGCACCAATGTTGAGGGCATTCCCATTAATATAGTTTATGGAATGAAAATGCAGGCGGCCAAATATTTTATTATTTAGGAATGAAGCAAATGTACGGGGATCGCTTTCAGGCAATTCAATGTATTCATCCATGTGAAAAGCATTTACCCGGCTCCAATCTACTGTTATGTCCTCACATAAGACCTCTAAAAATTCATTTTGTGATGGGGCAGATGCAAAAATTATATTTACATTTTCCTGCTGCTCAAGAAGATTTTTTGTTTTTGTGCATACCATAAGCGCAGCGTCTGTTCCCATCAGCACCCTGTTTTCATACATCCTGATGGCCAGATTATCAACTGTTTGCTGCTTCATTAATTAACAGGATTTTTATTGTATACTGCTTTCCCTTTTATAATGGTCATTTCAACATTTATATCCTTGTCAAAAATAACTATATCGGCATCCATTCCTGCAACAAGTGCGCCTTTTTTATCAGCAATTTTCATAATAGCAGCAGGCGTGGCCGTAGCCATCCGTACGGCTTCCAATAAGGGGACGTCCGCCAGTTTAATCATATTCCTTACTAACCTGTCAAATGTGGCTATGCTGCCCGCAAAGGCGCTGCGGTCAGGAAGTTTCGCTACGCCATCCTCAACAATAACTTTTAAACCGTTTTTTATACTGCCTAAAATGCTTTCCCCGGCAGGCATCGCGGCTGCACGCATCGCATCAGTTATCAGTGCAATCTTTTTTGGCCCTTTTATTTTATAAACCAATTTCAATAAAGGCGGCGGTAAATGTATCCCATCTGCAATGATTTCCACATCCATTTCATCAATTAGGTAAGCGCTTTCTATTACCCCGGCATATCTAAATGCATTACGCCGTGTTACACCTGACATACCCGAATAAAGATGGGTGGCTAATGTGTACCCTGTTTCGAAAGCCGGTATTACTTCTTCATAAATAGCGTCAGTATGTGCTATTGAAGCCAACACCCCTTTCGATGTTACATATTTCCCAAATTCAATCGCCCCATTTAATTCGGGCGCGGCACTCCATCGTTTGATGACTGATGTTCCTGAAAGTATTTCCTTGTATTCTTCAGGGTCAGGGTTACGGATATAGCGCGGATCCTGGGCACCGCATTGGTTAAGGGCAAAATAAGGCCCCTCCAGGTGCATCCCTATAAATTGCGATCCATTAATATTCACTTTATCTGCTAACTCATATACCCGCAACGTTTCCAGTAAATCTTCTTTACTGCTTGTTAAAGTGGTTGGCAGCATAGCGGTAGTCCCATACCTGGCATGGGTATTGGCTATCGATAAAAATGCCTCCACCGTATTGTCCATAAAATCATGACCGCCGCCGCCATGTAAATGAATGTCAATAAAACCGGGAGAAATATATTTTCCGTTTGCATCTATTTCCCTTGCACCGGGTGCATTTATATCATTCGCACTCACCTCGATGATCTTACCATTATCCACCAAAACAGTCCCGCCAGCGATAATTCCTGAGGGGGTTATAACTTGTCCGTTATAGATTTTTAATTGCTTCACAAGCTGTAATTATTATTTATTAATAAGTTCGGAATAGCTTTTATTAGATTATTTATTTATAAATCATCCATTTCGCCTCACCCTGCCCTCTCCAAAGGAGAGGGTTCTAAAAAAGAGCGAAGTTAAAGTCCTCTCCTTTGGAGAGGATTTAGGTGAGGCGCTTTACCCCGGTTGCATGCCCTGAATCATTTACTTCCTGATAAACGGTCATAAAGTAGCCTTACCCTTATGTTTCTTAAATCGTTTTCCTGTTTTAATTCTGATGCATTCAGGAAGCCTTTGTTCAATTCATCAAAATGCAGGCTGAGTATTTCTTCATTTATCATCATATTTTTTAGTTCCTGCAAAATTTCCGGCACCTGGTCTTTTGTAAAAGATGGGGAATTAACGCGCTGCAAAATATCATGGAATTGTAGATAATGCACCCTGATACCCGCCATTAACCTGTAATGCTCGAACTCTTCCTTGTTTTTTGTGGGATGAAGCGCATAAAGTGTTTCAGCAGCCATTTGGGTGCTATCCAATAACTGCTTTATGGTAAGTGGCATTGGGGATCCGACTTTCCCGTGAACTATTTCATAAGGGGTTGTTTTTAATGCTTTCCAAAACCTGGCAGATTGTTCGGCATTGAAACCATATTGCTCTTCACAATATTTTGTGATGAAGCTTTCAATATCCAAGGGTTTTGCCGATTTTATACTTTCGGCATAAGCAGCAATAAGCATATTAAACCCGCTGACAGGATATACATGCCTGATGGCATATTCCTCAATCATTTCGTTTTCGGATTCAAATACCGGCGAATATTGGCCCGAGGTTGACCATGATGTCATCACTATTCCTTTATAACCTAATTTTGCTGCTGCCGGTACAAAATCGCGGATATTTTTAAAATGCTTTTCCCATTCCGTCAGGAAATAATTATCAGGCGATGACCTTAAAGCCGGGGCGCCCCATATTTCATAACCGCTCTCGACCAATTTTTGATGATTGCCAAAATTGTTCATACCCCAACCGTAGTTCCAGTCGATAAACACAGTGCCTTTTGGGAGCAATTTTATGGCTTCGGGATATTTTAATGCAATATCCGCCCAAAGGACAGGCGTTTTGCCGAGTTTTATAACTATGCCGCAAAGCATTTTTATATAATCGATATACAGTTTTGATTTGCCTTCTTTCGCCACCATTAGCCTGCACCTTTCATCATGGCCAAGCAGATAAGTTTCATCGCCGCCGATATGGATATATTTTGAGGTATGGGTTGAGGCCAGTTCCGTGTATAAATCGGTAAATAACGCGCTATCCTGTTTCGCTTGCAGGGGACAAACCTGCGAAAAATCTTTTTGATCTTCCCGGAGGTCTTTATACCGGTCATTTCTTAAAATATATTCCACATGCCCAAAACTTTGCTGTAAAGGGATTACATCGATTCCAAGGTCATTGCAATATTTAATAAATGAAATAATTTCCGCTTTAGTATAAGCATACCTGTTGGGAATCAATGGGTGTTTTTCAAAGGGGTAGGTCCCCTCCCATTCCATGATCAATGTATTTATGCCGTCCTTGCTTAGTTTTAGGGCAAATGATTTCAGCGCATCCATGGTCATTACCTGTATCCTTAAATCCAGGTGAAAACCTTTTATTATAAACGGAGATAACTGGTTAACAGTGCTTTGCGATTTTGCATTACAAATGGATATTAAGAATACCAGTAAAATTATAATACGCTTTCCCATAAAGGCAATTGGTTTATATAAATCCTTGAGACGGATTACCCCTGCCCGAAAATAATAAAAAAAGGTGAGTTGGGGCGATAAAAGTGTTCTGTTCATTTTTGAAATGAACGAAATGATCGTGAACAGTTTAACATAATTTGCTTTGCCTACTGCCTACTGTCGCTACCATGAACTATGAACCATCTACCATGATAAACTCACTTCCACGGTAAAAC
>Ga0206864_1121_pt1 | contig 26449 bp, 25 predicted proteins | sample Alteio_BWOrgCont_42_FD_152632 | JGI IMG/M metagenome (GOLD analysis project Ga0206864, IMG submission 152632) | Enriched cells from forest soil in Barre Woods Harvard Forest LTER site, Petersham, Massachusetts, United States -... | ecosystem: Environmental > Terrestrial > Soil > Temperate forest >...
ATATATATGGTTTGTTTGCTGTTTGCCGGTTGTGTATGTTTAACAAGTGATGCAGTTTTATATCGACCAACAGAAATTAAACATGAAAATTATGAACCTGCAAATAAAAAAGAGGCTTCTTGCGCTGATAGCATTGCTTTCAATAGCTATTACCGGGTTTTGCCAAACGGCCGTAACCAGGCAGCCTGTAAAAAACAAATCAATTACTAAAGTTAATCTGCCAGCGTTACCTAATAAAGAGCCGCTTTTTAGTGGTCTTTTTTATTACGGCCTTCCATTTGAAAGAAACCTGGGTGTCAGGTTTATAAATAATGGTAAAACTAAAAATGAAATATATGAAGAGCTTCGCTGGGATAGTAACCAACCAACCCTCAGTAATTCTGTCAGGAGCATTATTATTGACGGCGATTGCGATGTAGAATTTTGTTGCCTGGATATAAATGAAAAAAATGCTGACGACTACAGGTACCGTGTTATGAAGAATCATAATGAAGGGCTGGCATCGTGGATTAAGCCATCGATTTTTATATACTCCAGCGATAGAAAATTTAAGTATGCTTATTTAGGCCATTTTAACTATGCGCCGCGTCAGGTTTTAAAAGTGGAAATATATAATGTTAAAAATAACTTTCCAAAGGATGCTATGCAGGTAGGCTGGCGAAAAATTGAACCGGCAGAAATTAGGGGCCTCATTCAATTTACCAGCAGGAAGCCCCATTTCCCTAATGATGGATTGGTTTCGGTGGAAATGGATCAGTTAAAAAAAACAAAAGAAAAATATAATACAGACTTTATAGAAACCAGTTCAATAAAAGATATAAAATTCAGATTAGGGGATTCTTTGCAAAATCTGCGTTTTTTAATTGGTGATGATTGGCCACGGTTATACAATTACAGGGTTATTCTTAAAAGAGAAGTGAACGGGCAAACCGATAGTGTCAATTTAGGCGAAACAAAGATATTAGGTGAAACCGAAACCGACTATGAGCTTGATAACTTTGATCTTAATAAAAGGTTTTGGAATAATCCGGGGAAATATAAACTCATATTTATTCCTAATATAATAAAAATGGGGGATCAACCATTACAGAAGGTTCCTGATTTGTTGGGCAGCATAGGCTTTACTGTTCTACCTTCAAAAAGCGAGTCTGTGCAGGTTTCGGTTAAAACATTGATTTTCTCAACGGTGATCGTCATTTTTATAGCGATCATTATTTTTGTTTATTACATCAGGCAAAAAGTGCTTTTGGCAAAAGAAACGCAAAACAGAAAAACTGCGGCCCTTCAATTGCAATCGATACGATCGCAGCTTAACCCGCATTTTATTTTTAATGCACTGGCGGGCATACAAAACCTGATGAATAAAAATGAGGTTGAAAACGCCAATAAGTACCTTACCCGTTTCGCCCGGCTCACCCGTAATGTATTAGATGATGGGCAAAAAGAATTAACTTCTATTGAGCACGAAATCGATCTGCTGACTGATTACCTTCAAATGGAGCAGATGCGGTTTGGCTTTAATTTTAATATCAACATTGATAATAATGATATTGACCAGCAGATAGAAATACCTGCTATGCTGTTACAGCCCTTTGTTGAAAACGCGGTTAAGCATGGTGTTTCTTCGCTGAAAGACAAAGGGGTGATCACGATCAATATAATAAAAAAGGATAGCAATTTGATATTGACCGTACATGATAACGGCAAAGGGTTTAGCGAAGGTCAGCCTGCCGGTATGGGCTTTAAACTTTGTGAAGACCGGGTAAAACTATTGAATAGCATATATAAAAATACGGCTATCTTGCTGCACAAAAAGTCGGACGGTAATGGTACATTGATCACTATTGAGCTGACCAATTGGTTATAAATGATGAAAGCGTTAATTGTTGATGATGAAGTGTCAAACCGCGAAAACCTGCAGCAACTGCTGCAAAGGTATGCGCCGGATGTAGAGGTATGTGCCCTTGCCGAAGACGTTGACCAGGCGTTAAAAGAAATCACACAACAGCGGCCCGAACTGGTGTTCCTGGATATACAACTGCAGGATCAATCAGGATTTGATTTGCTAAAACAACTGGATGAAATAAGTTTCGAGATCATATTTGTTACGGCTTATGATCAATATGGCATACAGGCGGTAAAATTCGCCGCGCTTGATTACTTGCTGAAGCCCATTGATATTGATGAACTAACAACAGCTGTCAGTAAGGCACGCAAGGCTATTCAGCGAAAGCAAAAAAATGAGCGGTTGAATTACCTGCTTGAATATTTGAAGGACGACAACCAGGTTAAAGCCCGTATTGCACTCCCGATGTTTGGTGAAACCCGTTATGTGAACATTAATGATATTGTACGCTGCGAGGCCGACAATACCTATACACGCTTTTTGCTAACAGGCGGCGAGCAGATACTGGTATCAAAAACATTAAAGGAATATGCCGATATGCTTGCTAATTATGGCTTTTTACGAACACATCAATCGCACCTGGTTAATATGGCCTATATTAAAAGCTGGCTTAGGGAAGACGGCGGCAGCCTGCTTTTAACCGATCACACTAAAATACCGGTATCAAAACTTAACCGCGAAAAAGTAAAGGAAGGGTTGACGATAAAATTTAAGCTATAATATATCGACGTCATTTTTTAGCTTAGTACCAATTAATCAAAGTTTGATTTTATACCTATATCCATCATCAATTTATCATGAAAATAGCAACTTATAATGTAAACAGCATAAATGCGCGGTTGCCTGTGCTGCTCCGCTGGCTTGGGGAAACTGCGCCAGACGTAGTTTGCCTGCAGGAATTGAAGGCCCCCCAGGAAAACTTTCCTCAAAAAGCTATACAGGATGCAGGTTATAACCCGCTTTGGCATGGACAAAAAAGCTGGAATGGTGTAGCTATCCTCGCGCGTAACGCAAATATTGAAGAAGTAAGGCGGGCACTCCCGGGCGACCCTGATGATGAGCATAGTCGCTATATTGAGGCCGTGGTAAATGGCATTACCATTGGCTGCCTCTACCTGCCAAACGGCAACCCGGCCCCCGGCCCAAAGTTCGATTATAAACTGCGATGGTTTGAACGGCTGACTATACACGCTGCTGATCTTTTTGCTTCCGGCAAGCCCGTAGTACTTACAGGTGACTATAACGTGATGCCAACCGAACTGGATGTTTACAAGCCCGAACGTTGGGCGGATGACGCGCTCTTCCGCCCCGAAACCCGTGCGGCCTTCAAGACACTTGTTTCGCAGGGATGGACGGACGCTATACGAAAACTCCATCCGGATGAAAAGATATACACCTTCTGGGACTACTTCCGTGACGCCTACGGTCGCGATGCCGGTTTACGTATCGATCATTTTTTACTTAGCCCGCAGCTTGATAGCCGCCTGCTTGCCGCCGGTGTAAACCGTAATGTGCGGGGGTGGGAAAAGTCAAGTGATCATGCCCCTGTATGGATTGAGTTGGCAGATGATTAATATGACATTGCAAATCTACGGCCTGCGTCCTCACAGCCGTCAGTGGTAGCTGTCTATTCATTTTATAATAGTAAATTGCATACCGATACATGAATCAATTAAAAATATTTGTTAGTTCTACCTGCTATGATTTATCACAAATTAGAGCAGATTTATTTGATTTTTTATCAATTTTTGGATATCAACCGATTTTATCTGAATATTCTACATTTCCGATTAATCCAAATAATGATACGATAGATAATTGCATTCAAAACGTTAATGATGCAGATATATTTATTTTAATTATAGGGAATAGATATGGGTATACACAAGATTCTGGCAAATCAATAACAAATACTGAATATTTATATGCGAAACGAAAAGGAATTCCTATATATATTTTTGTACTGAAGTCAATAATAACACTGTTACCTGTTTGGAAAAAAAACAAAGAAGCCGATTTTTCTGATAATGTAGACTCAAACAATGTGTTTGAATTTGTCGAAGAATTAAGAACCAGTAATAAAAATTGGTGCTTTGAATTCGAAAAAGCTCAGGAAATTATAGTGATACTGAAAATACAACTTTCACATCTATTCAAAGATTCTTTGGATGTAAGGCAAAAGTTCAGTATTTCACAACAACCCGATTATTGGAGGAATTTATCAGGTAAAGCAATAAGTTTAATTTTAAAAAATGACCTAATGTTTGAGCCCCTCTTCTTTGCTCAAGTATTAAAAGATGAATTAATGAAGTTTGAGAACTTAAAATTGGATTTGGATTATCATATTTTGTTTGGGTGTAACAATAATATTCAAGACCCACTAAAATTGATCAATTGGATACAAGAAAATTTGCAATCCTTGCAACATTTTGTTAATTCTGGAATGAGTTTAATGGAGAAAGCATTTCCTGTTTATTTTGGAGTACCTGGTCAACCTTCAGATTTGAAAGGATTATTTTACGTGGCATCTTCCATGGCAAGATTATATAAAGAAATGATTTTATGGTCAATTGATATAAAGTCAACATATGTTCACGAAGATTTTCAATTGCTTAGGGATACCTTTGCAAAACTTATCATGAATTCAGCCGACAGCATTTGGGATTATCCAGATCGAGTTCAAAATGATATCTATTGCGCTTTGGAACAGCATAAACTTGGGATAATTTCAAATATTGAGATTGTGCTTACATTTGCGATAAAAGTACAGGATGCCGACTTTGTTAAAGCAGAAATGGAAAGGTTAGCTGATAAATATAGCTCTGAATATCAATAAGAAATTAACGTCGATCTTCCAATCACTTATATGCAACATTGGTGGCTGATTTGGGAAGCACAGAAAGCCTGGTTGATATAAAATGCTAAATTCTTTTCAAAATCCTCTTTCATTCGTATTTATCCAGCTATTCAAATCCGCCGTTTCCTGGGCATGGCTGCTTAACCATTTTGCATAATCATCTTTATTTGCAGCCGAACTGATGAGCCTTGCAAATGCCGGCATATTTGGCGATTGTGCCAGCTGGTAAAAGTAAGCGGCATAATATTTCCTGAAAAAATCATCCCCGGTTTGCTTTTCGGCCAATTGGCCAACGGCTATAAAAATGGCTTTCAATTGTTCAGTTAATAGCTCAACCGGCGTTGCATATTTCTTTTTACCGGCTTCGGCTACTGCCCGGGTTATGGCTAAATTAAGTGCGGGGGTATTTGCGTCTGGCTTTGGTATTGTTTCTCCGGGGGCAAGTTTAAGTGTGCCGCCCTGTAAAATATGCTGTATGTTTCCGTAAGCTTCGGCGCTGCGGGCGGTTTCCGGCTCTAACATAATAAAGCTGCAAAAACCCAGCAATGCAGCCGCCCGTTTATTTTGATGAAAGCAAACCAGTGCGTACATCCGCTGGCTGCTTGCATGTTTTGGGTCGAGTTTTATCGATTCAATGGCACATTTTTCTGCTTCACCATAATTTTTATCCCGAAAGTAAACCAATCCCAAATTATAATAAAGGCTTTGATATTTCGGGTCGGATTTAATGCCATTATTAAATGCTTCAATTGCCTTCGCAGATTCATGGTCTTTGTCATAAATACTTCCTAACAGGTCATAAGCCCAGGCGGTTAATTTGGTGTTTGCATTGATCACTTTTTTAAGATAAGGAATGCCTTCTTTGCCCTTACCCGAAGCTAAAAGCGAATAGGCGATGCCGTAATTGGTATAAACATTTGTCGAGTCAATTTTTAAGGCCTGGTTATATTTTTCAACAGCCTCAGCATATTTTCCTTCCTTATTTAATTGCACAGCTTGTTTATTGAGTGATTGGGCATCATCACCGTTTTGTGCCAATGCCACGCTAAATTTTATAATAATTGCAAGGCTTAATAGTATTTTGAGAAGGGATTTCATACCTGTAATTTAACAATAGAAAATTAACTAAAAGAAAAAATGTTTAAAACATTACTTTTTACCTGCGTTATAATTTCTGATTTTCGCAATCGTTTACATTGTGGAATATATTTATGAGAATAACGAATAAAACTATTTTAATTTTTAGTGTCCCCCTGCTTTTTTTAGCCTCTTGTTCATCCAAGCAAAATGGTCAGGCGCAAGCCGCTACAAGCCCCGTTGTAACCACCCCGTTTGAACCCAAAGAGTTATTAACATATAACCCTAAAAACGAGAATAAAAATATTGACGCCGTAATGCAGGAGTTGCATAGGACCCGTGGTTTTAACGGGAATGTACTGGTAGCTAAACACGGCAAAATTATATATGAAAAAGCCATTGGCTGGGCAGATTACCTGCACCGTGACAGCTTAAAGATCAATTCGCAATTTGAACTGGCTTCCCTTACAAAAACCATGACCTCGACGGCCATATTACAGCTGATTGAGCGCGGAAAACTGAAACTGGATGACAGTGTAAAACAATTTTTTCCCGACTTTCCGTACAGTGGCATTACTATTCGTTTATTGTTAACCCATCGTTCAGGCCTGATGAATTATGTGTATTTTACGGATGACCTTTACAGGGCCAACCATTGGGATGAACGAAAAGGAATAACCAACGCGGATGAAATGGCCCTGATAGCTAAATATAAACCCGCGCGTTTTAATAAGCCCGATAAAAGGTTTTTATACAATAACTCCAACTTTATGGTGCTGGGATCAATTATTGAAAAGGTGACGGGTCAGTCCTATGCCGATTACATGAAAGAAAACGTGTTTAAGCCTGCGGGAATGGAGCATACGGCAGTTTATTCGAAAGCGGTTTATAGTAAGATTCCGGTTGATGTAGTGGGGCACGACAGGGGGCAATGGCGGTATTCGGTTGCCCAGAATTTTTTGGATGGCCCTGTTGGCGACAAGGGAATTTATAGTACAGTTGGTGATCTTTGGCTTTTCGACAGGGCTTTGCGCGATGGAAAGTTGTTAAAACAGTCCTCAATGGATTCGGCTTATGTTCCGCGCAACCCAATTATACACGGGCATTTTAGTTATGGCTATGGCTGGCGTATTTTTGAGGCCCCGGGAAAGCAGGTGATCTATCATACCGGCTGGTGGCACGGTTTTCGCCATATTTTTTTACGGGATATAAAAGACGACATTACCATTGTGCTTTTAAGCAATTTATCAAACGGCAGCTTGCTTAAACTGGATGACCTGTTTAAAGTTACCGGGATGCCCATAGTACGAAAAAGCGCTTATAAAGGCAATGGAGATACGAGTGAGGATTGAGTTTAGTGATTAGAGGTTGGAGATTAGAGATTGGTTGGGAACAGGGATTAGAGGCTGATTAACGCAGCTTTCTAATCTCTAATCATCTAATCACCAATCTCCAAACCTAAGGGTTATTTTAAGGTGTGACATTTACATGAATAAACATTGCTAAGTTTATTTGAATATTGAACGCTGAACATCGAATTTTGGATGATTTAATTTTCTTTACTTTATCATTCGAAATTCGATATTGTAAATTAAAAAAACCATACCTATGAAAACTACATTTTACGGACAAGCATCTTTTGAAATTGAAACGGGAGGAAAAAAATTATTATTTGATCCTTTTATTTCACAGAACCCAATGGCTAAGGCTATTGATATTAAAAGTTTAAAACCCGATTATATCCTCGTCTCCCACGGTCATGGCGACCATGTTGCTGATCTGCTTCAAATTCAAAAAAACAGTGGCGCTATAGTGATCTGCATAGCCGAAATAGCAGGGTGGCTTGGCAGTAAAGGCGTTAAAAATGCACACGGCATGAATATTGGAGGCGGTTATAATTTTGAATTCGGGCGGGTTAAAATGGTTAATGCCGTACATTCAAGTACCCTGCCTGATGGCTCACCGGGAGGGAATCCTGCCGGTTTTGTAATTTATACCAAAGATAAAACCATTTATTTTGCTGGAGATACCGCGCTTACTTATGATATGAAACTACTTGCCGATGAAAATATTGACTGGGCTTTTTTACCTATCGGCGATAACTATACGATGGGCGCAGATGATGCTATAAAAGCAAGCAGCTTTATCAACTGTAAAAATATTATCGGTATGCATTATGATACTTTCCCGGTAATAAAAATTGATAAAGACTCGGTAAAAGAAAAATTTGTGAATGCCGGGGTCAACCTGAAATTACTGGAAATTGGTGAAAGCTTAGCGTTATAAAGCAAAAAAAGCCCTCTAATGCGAGGGCTTTTTTGCCGGCCACCCTTATTTTTGTTTAACCTGGGTGGTGTCTTTTTTCTTAGTCGTATCCTTTTTCATCGGTTTCATCTTTTTCTTCTTAGTAGTATCAGTTTGAACCGAAGACTTGACCATATTTGAAGGATTATGCGCATACACACTTCCGAAAGTGATTGCTGCTAAAGCAATCATACAAATTGTTTTTTTCATGATTTTAAAAGATTTGATTTTAAAAAGGTGAAATTAATTATTGATTAATTAGTGTAATTTATATGTACAAACGGTTTCTTTTTATGTTTGTTTTATATAATTAAAATTAAAATTTGAAAAAACTGGAAATTAATGCGGAAGACGGGAAGGGTAAAAATTTGCCTATAAACAAAAACATCCGCTACATAGCGGATGTTTTTGTTGAATTAATTTGGCAATAGACTTTTGAGAAACTTACCTGGAAAGTCTCTTCTTTTTAATAATATTTATGATTAAATAACTGTCCCGTTAGGTATTATGGCCCTCTTTTTTATAATCACAATACCATCCTGCACGGTATAGGTGCCGTAATCGCCGTTTTCAAGTTTTTCGCCGCAATTTATTTGTACATCGTCACCTATGTAAGTATTCTTATCAATGATGGCATTTTTGATATGGCACCTGTCGCCAATACCCATTATTGGCGAACTGCTTAAATGCGACTCTTCAATTTGCTCCAGGGTTTGATAGTTATCACTACCCATTACATAACAGTTTTCAATAACGGTACCAAAGCCAATGCGAGTACGTATCCCGATTATTGAGCGGGTAATCTGGCTGGCATTTATAATACACCCATCGGCAATTATAACTTTTTCAACATGTGTGCCCGACATTTTGGAAGGCGGCAGCATACGCGCCCTGGTATAAATATAATTCTTATCAAAAAGATTAAACTGCGGGATATCATCCGTTAAACCAAGGTTTGCATCAAAAAAAGATGGAATTGTTCCAATATCTGTCCAATAACCCTCATACTGGTAACTTATTACCTTATGCTCGGTTATTGATTGCGGTATTATTTCCTTACCAAAATCGGTACGCTCATTGCCCTGCAAAAGCTCATATAAAAGTTTGCGGTTAAACAAATAAATACCCATTGAGGCAAGATAAACCCTGCCTTCGGCTTCCATTTGAGGGCTAACTTCTGACACCCATTTTTCAAACCCGCTTTTGGGTTTTTCAATAAATGAGGTAATCAAACCCTCAGAGTCGGTTTTAAGGATACCAAAGCCTGGTACATCGTTAACATGTACCGGTATAGTTGCTATTGATATTTCAGCGCTTTTTTCAATGTGCTGATTTATCATTTCTTCAAAATCCATCTGGTACAACTGGTCGCCCGAAAGGATAAGCACATAGTCAAATTCGTGTACAGCAAGGTGATGTAAGCTTTGCCTTACCGCATCGGCAGTCCCCTGGAACCAGGACACACTTGACGGCGTTTGCTCTGCTGCCAGTATATCAACAAATGCCTCGCTGAAGCTACTGAAATGGTAAGTGTTTTTGATGTGCTTGTTTAAGGATGCCGAATTGAATTGCGTGAGCACATATATCCGGTGGATACCCGAATGCAGGCAATTTGAAATTGGAATATCAACCAGGCGGTATTTACCTGCGATAGGTACTGCTGGTTTTGAGCGGGTTGCAGTTAACGGCGACAACCGGCTTCCCTGGCCACCGCCAAGTACTATGCAAATTACTTTTGAGGTCATATTATTGGATTTAAGCTTTTGTAAAGATCAATATATTCTTTTGCTGAACGGTCCCACGAAAAATCGAGTGCCATCATTAATTTACGTAAAAATTGCAGGTGTTTTGTATTCTCACAAAGTGTTACAGCGCGGGTCACCGCGCCGCAAATATCTTCAACACTGGCGTTATTATACCTTATGCCATAGCCGCCTTCATCACCAAAGTCAATTACGGTATCTTTTAATCCGCCGGTGCTCCTAACCATAGGCAAGGTTCCGTAACGCAAGGCATATAATTGGTTAAGTCCACAAGGCTCAACCCTGGACGGCATTAACAGAAAATCTGAACCTGCATAAATGAGGTGGGCAAGCGCCTCATCATACCCTATAAAAACATTGCACTGTTCGGGATAAAATGCTTTAAGTTCCTGTAATTCTATTTCCGTTTCCTTTTCGCCTGCCCCTAATATTAAAAAATTAAACTTGCCCGGGTATTCATTAAAGCTCTCCTCCATTGCGGCAGCCAAAAGATCTGCCCCTTTTTCGAATACTAAACGGCCTATAAATGAAATCAACGGTTTTTCCGGCGAAAAACCAAACCTGCTGCACAACGCTTCTTTATTTGCCTGTTTGCCCTTTGTTATTTGCTTTATCGAAAATTTGTCGGGGATCATCGGATCAGCCTGCGGGTCCCAGATATCCGTATCAATGCCATTGATTATGCCTTGTCCTTTTGCGCCTTCAAGGTAAAACAAATATTCAAGCCCGTTTGAGCTTATGGAAAGTTCCTGCAGATAACTTGGGGATACCGTGGTATAACGCCAGCAGCATTTTACTGCTGCGGCCAACGGATTTATTGCCCCGGCCCAGTCAAGCAGCCCGGTTTTGTAAGGATCGATTTCGGGCAGGTACGAAAGTTTATCCCAGCCAAAAACACCATGGTACTGGCCGTTATGGATGGTTAGCACAGTTGGCGTATTGGCCAGCCTTGTATATAATTTTGAGTGCTGTAATAAAAATGGCACAAGTCCTGAATGGTGGTCATGGCAATGGATGATATCAGGTGATTGCCCTGAATAACTGATCCAGTCTAAAAACGCGATCTGGAAAGCGATGAACTGGTCTGTTTCATCAGGGTACTGGTAAACTTCTACACGGTCAATTAAGCCGGGTATTTTAACCAGGTAAAGTTCGAAGCCCAGTTTATCGGTTTGTTCCTTTAATATTTCGAAATAAAGACGCCGTGTACCCAATAGGGTTGAAGCCCGGAAAACAATATCAAATACGTTTTCCTGTACAAATTTGCGGTTATAGTAAGGCATGACAACTGCTGCCTGCAACCCCGCCAAATTTTGATATTTTGGAAGCGCACCAACAACATCGGCTAGTCCCCCAACTTTCGCAACAGGATAACATTCGGCACTCAGGTGATAAATTCTCATAGATGGCTGATAATTGGCTCAATTTAAGCAAAGAATTAATCAAATAAACAAATACTTGTGTATAATATGTTTGAAAAAATAATTTTTATTATTTGTTCAGTGGTCAGGGCGGTTAATTTGGAGATTATGATTTTATGGATGCATTTTTTGAAAAATCCTTATTAAAATGGGTTTATCAACAAGTGTTTTTATGAAAATGTTAAAGTGTGGACTCGATTTTGGCTAGGGTTTTAAAAAAGTTGTCATTGCGAGAAGGAACGACGAAGCAATCGCGAACTTTACAGGACTGTCGTGCGTAGTTCGCGATTGCCGCGCTTCGCTCGCAATGACAAATTTTAGCTTCTAAGCCCAATCAACCACTCCCCAATTCTAATGCGCCTCCAGCCAATTCAACCCGCTACCAATCTCCACCATAATAGGCACAGTAGTTTTAATTGCATTCTTCATATTCTCCATAATGATGGGCTTTACAATCTCCACCTCATGATGAGGAACATCAAACACCAACTCATCATGTACCTGCATGGTCATGCGGGCATCCAAGTTGCGGGCTTTAAACTCGCGGTGAATATTGATCATGGCTATTTTTATCATATCTGCGGCTGAGCCTTGTATCGGGGCGTTGATGGCATTTCGTTCTGCAAAACCGCGTACCGTTGCATTTGCTGAATTGATGTCACGTAAATACCGGCGCCTGCCCATTAGCGTACATACGTACCCATTTTCGCGTGCGAAGTTCATGGTATCACTCATGTATTGTTTTATGCCGGGGTATTGCGCAAAATAGTTATCAATAATATCGGCAGCCTCCTTACGTGGTATCCCCAAACTTTGCGATAAGCCAAAAGCCGACTGCCCGTAAATAATGCCAAAATTTACCGCCTTGGCATTGCGGCGCTGATCGCTTGTAACTTCATTTAGGGCAACGCCATAAACATTAGCGGCAGTAGCCGTGTGAATATCAAGGTTCTTGACAAATGCATCAGTCATATTTGCGTCCTTGCTGATCTCGGCGATAATCCGTAATTCTATCTGCGAATAATCCGCCGATACAATGGTATGGCCGCTGTCACGCGGGATAAACGCTTTTCTAACTTCACGCCCGCGTTCGGTACGGATCGGGATATTTTGCAGGTTGGGGTTATTGGAGCTTAAACGCCCGGTTGCCGCTACTGCCTGGTTGTAGGAGGTATGCACCCTGCCGGTTTTTTTATTAACCATCAATGGCAAGGCATCAACATAAGTTGATTTTAGTTTTTGTAATTGGCGGAAATCCAGAATGTCCCTTACAATATCACTTTTGGCGGCTAAAGACAACAAAACATCTTCGCCCGTTTGGTACTGACCTGTTTTGGTTTTCTTTGCTTTTGGATCGAGCAATAATTTTTCAAACAAGACCTCGCCGAGCTGTTTGGGTGATGCGATATTGAATCTAACCCCTGCCTTTTCAAAAATTATTTTTTCAAGCTTCGCGATGTCAATTTCAAGTTCCTTTGAAAATTCTTTCAATGTTTGATGATCAATAAGTACGCCTTCATATTCCATGTCGGCAAGGACGTAGATCAAAGGGTTTTCAATTTCGTGGATGAGTTTTTCGCTTTCAACTTCCTTTAACTTTGGTGCAAAAATGTCTTTAAGTTGCAGCGTAATATCAGCATCCTCGGCGGCGTATTCTTTTATTTTTTCTATTTCCACATCGCGCATGCTGCCCTGGCCTTTGCCCTTCGCGCCTATAAGTTCGGTAATCGAAACTGGTTTATAGCCTAAGTAATTTTCCGAAAGTACATCCATGCCATGCCGGGTGTCCGGGTCGATTACATAATGCGCCATCATGGTATCAAACAGGTCGCCTTTTACTTCAATACCATACCATTTCAGCATTAAAATATCAAACTTTAAATTCTGGCCGATTTTACCGATGGCAGCGTTTTCAAGCACTGGTTTAAATTCATCCACAATACTTTGAACAATTTTTTGGTCTTCGGGTACCGGGATATACCATGCCTCGCCGGGTTTAACCGCGAATGACAAACCCACCAACTCACAAAAGTTTGCATCGGTACCTGTAGTTTCGGTATCAAAGCAAAAACTTTTTTGCCGTTCAAGTATGTTAATCAGTTCTTTCCGTTTTTCCGGTGTATCCGCTAAATGATAGTTGTGCTCAACAGTGTTTATATTTTTAGCGGCTACGGTAAATTCCGGCTCGGCAATATCTTGAACCTCGACAGTCATGGTGGTGCGCCCGGTGGTCACAGGTTCGCCAAAAAGATCGGTTTGTATACCGACTGATTTTACTTCGGTAATACTAAAATCATCCCCAAAAACACGTTTCCCTAAGGTGCGAAATTCCAGTTCGGCAAATAAAGGCTCCAGCAAATCTTTGCTCGGGGCGGATATTTCCAGGCCTGCTTCGTCAAGCTCAACAGGTACATTTAAAAGGATGGTCGCCAGTTTTTTTGATAATAAACCCTGCTCTGCAAATTGCTCCACGTTTTCGCGCTGCTTGCCCTTTAGCTCATGACTATGGCTGATAATTTCCTCAACTGAACCATATTGTTTGATGAGCAGTTTGGCGGTTTTTTCACCAATGCCCGGTATCCCCGGGATATTATCAACCGCATCCCCCCACAGTCCTAAAATATCAATTACCTGTTCAACACGTTCAACCTCCCATTTTTCCAATATTTCTTTAACACCCAATATCTCCATATCGTTACCCTGGCGGCCGGGTTTATAAATAAAGATGTTTTCGGATACCAGCTGCCCGAAATCCTTATCAGGCGTCATGCAATAAACCTGGTAACCTTTTTGCTCGGCTTTTTTGGCAAGGGTGCCTATAATATCATCAGCTTCGTAACCATCCGAAGTAATAACAGGGATGTTAAAGCCGAGAATCAGTTTAAAAATGTAAGGTATGGCTGCCGACAAATCTTCGGGCATGCTTTCGCGCTGGGCTTTGTAATCAGCAAAATCCAGGTGGCGTTCAGTCGGCGCCTCAGTGTCAAATACCACGGCCATGTGCGTAGGCCTTTCCTTTTTTAATACGTCAAGCAGCGTATTGGTAAAAACCATAATTGCCGAGGTATTTAAACCGCCCGAAGTGAAACGCGGGGTTTTACTCAAAGCAAAATGCGCCCGGTAAATAAGGGCCATGCCATCCAGGAGAAATAGTTTTTTCATGAGAATATCACTAATTGCACGAATTTTTTCGAATTACACAAATACACAGATTATACAGAATTATTTGAAAGATTTCTTATGCAAATATCTTGGTGCAAGATATAGGCTAATTCGTGAAATTCGAAAAAATTAGTAAAAATTGGTGTTTATTTAAAACTACAATCCGGCAAATGATCGTTCACCATCCCGGTGGCCTGCATGTGGGCATAACAAATGGTAGTGCCGAAGAATTTGAAGCCGCGTTTTTTCATGTCTTTGCTAATGGCATCGGATATCGGTGTGCTTGCAGGTAAAGCACCGGATTGATTATTTATCGGTTTTCCATCGGGCATAAAACTGTATAGATATTTATCAAACGAGCCAAACTCTTTTTGCACGTCTATAAATAGCTTCGCGTTACTAATAGCCGCAAGGATTTTTAAACGGTTACGGATAATACCTGCATCATTTAACAAGCGATCCACATCTTTATCATTAAATGCCGCTACTTTTTCCACATCAAAATCAGCGAAAGCTTTGCGGTAATTTTCACGTCGGCGCAATATGGTGATCCAACTTAAACCTGCCTGCGCAGACTCAAGCACCAGGAATTCAAATAGCGTTTTATCATCGTGGGTTACTTTACCCCATTCGTTATCGTGGTAATCCATATAAAGCTGGTCGTTACCGGCCCAGGCGCACCTTTTTAAGTCTTTTGACATAATTTTATAGATAATTAAGAAATTATGTCATTGCGAGGAGGAACGACGAAGCAATCGCGAACTTTGCATTTCGGTTATGCAATAGTTCGCGATTGCCACGCTACGCTCGCAATGACAAATATTAGAAGGTTTTCGTCAACACAATTATATAAATAAAAATTTTATCCCACATTCAATTCATCCCAGTATTCAACCGCGCGGCGGTAATGTGGAATCACGATGGATCCACCTACCAAATTTGCTATCATAAATACCTCGTTCATTTCATCATGGTTTACACCGGCTTCGTGGCATTTGCCCAAATGGTATTTTATACAGTCGTCGCAGCGCAGCACCATGGACGCTACCAGGCCAAGCATTTCTTTTGTTTTTACATCCAGCGCACCATCGGCATAAGTCGTTGTATCCAAGGCAAAAAAACGTTTAATATTGGTGTTGGATGTTTCCATTATCCTGTCGTTCATTTTGGTACGATAGGCTTCGAAGTCTTCTATAAGTTTTCCCACAGCAGATAATTATTGAATTAGCGATTGAGTGAATTCGGGAATAAAATTATGCTAAAAAAATTAGTTTTCTAAATTTATTTTCTTTATATTTATGCACATTTTTTTAAAGCAATCTTTTACTTAATCATTAAACCTATGGAAAGTTTATCGCCAAATATTTTCGTTAATAACATGGATGAAACCCTTGATTTTTACAGATCGATTGGGTTTCAGCTGATAATGACCGTGCCCGAAACCGGTAATGATTTGGTTTGGGCCATGATGACCAATGGAGAGGTTACGTTTATGTTTCAAACCTTTGCAAGTTTGGGCGAAGAATTGCCAAATATTAGCCGTAAGAGCGGCGGTTCACTTTTATTTTATATCAACATTAAAAAGATCAGGGAGTTTTTTGAGCTGATAAAAGATAAGGTAAACGTACTAAAGGGATTAGACAAAACTTTTTACGGTGCAACTGAGTTTTCCATCCTTGATAATAATAACTATGTATTAACCTTTGCCGAAAATGAATAATGATTGAGTTTATACGCGCCGACCATATTCATATTTGTGTGCCCGTGGAAAGATTGGTGGAGGCAAGGCAATTTTATACAGGCATAGTCGGCCTGCAGCTAATTGAAAGGCCAAACCATTTGTTCTCATCGGTGGGCTACTGGTTCAATATCGGTAATATTCAACTCCATATTGGAGTTGAATCGGCTTTGCCCCGCTCCATCAGGCATACAGCTTTCGAGGTTGCTGATATTGAAGCGACGAGGGCATTCCTTATAAAAAATAACGTTGAAATTGTAGAAGAGCCGGTTTTGCCTGGGCGTACAAGATTCGCGTTTATTGACCCGTTTGGCAACAGGATGGAACTATTGCAAATGATTGAGAAATAGTTTTATATTTAGATTTTAATAATGTATTATAAATCATTAAAAAATAATATATGAAATTTATTTCCCCTAAAATGCACGGAATTATTGATTACGTAGTAGTTATATTTCTTTTGGCTTCGCCAACAATATTTGGTTTTACGGGTTTGCTTGCCACTTTTACTTATGCCCTGGCTATAGTGCATTTATTGCTGACCATTTTAACAAATTATAACCTTGGCTTAATTAAGGTTATCCCTTTTACTTTTCACGGTACAATTGAATTTATTGTTGGCGTGGCATTGATCGTAATTGCTTACACACTTTTCAATGATAATGCAGACGGGAAACTGTTTTATGTAATTTTTGGAACCGTGGTATTGTTAACCTGGCTGGTTACAGATTATCATGGCAAAACAACAACGGTTTAACGGTTTGTTATTATAATGCCAGTTCAATAGACGGGTCCCAGAACAACGTTTTAAAATCCTGCACCTGGTCGTCCAATACTTTAACTCCTTCGCTTTCTAATAATTGTTCCATTAAGTTGCCGCCAAAATGGAATTTCGCAGTCAATAAGCCCTGCCGGTTAACTACCCTGTGCGCCGGGACGGGCGGATTGGCCTTTCCGCAAGCCTGCATGGCATAACCTACCATCCTCGATGACCCTTTGGTGCCCAAATAAGCCGCAATTGCGCCATACGAGGTTACCCTGCCGACAGGTATCAGCCGTGCAACCTCATAAACCCTGTCGAAAAAATTATCATCAGCCATTATTAGTCAAATGAGAATTTAAGATAATTTATGTTCTTGTTTTCTTTAAGATATTTTTTCTCGTAATAGGTTTTTATCGATAGCACTTCATCAGCATATTCCGAATGGTAAAGATCCTCGGTTTTTATATGAAGGTTAAGATTAGTTGCTGCAATTTTTTCGACGGTATAAGCATGAAAGCCATCATTATCCGTTTTTAAATTGATGAAGCCGCCCCGTTTTAACAACAGCTTATATTTATCCATGAAACGCGGTGAGGTAAGCCTTTTCTTTTCACGGCTTATCTGCGGCTGCGGATCAGGGAAAGTGATCCATATCTCATCCACCTCTCCCGGTGCAAAGTAATCGAGTATGGTTTCTATTTGTATGCGTAAAAAGCCCACGTTGCGAACATCTTCTTCAAGCGCTGTCTTCGCTCCACGCCATATACGGTTGCCTTTATAATCAATCCCAATAAAGTTTTTATCCGGAAATAAGGTTGCTAAATTAACGGTGTACTCTCCTTTGCCGCAGGCAAGCTCCAGCACAACAGGGTTTGAATTGTTAAAAAAAACTGCATTCCATTGGCCTTTAAACGGTTTACCGGCATCTAATTGTAAAACGTTGCTGAAAGTATTTACTTCGGCAAAACGCCTTAATTTATCTTTTCCCACTTAAAATAATTAAAGGGCAAAAATAGGATTTATGTTAACTTAATTAATGATGGTCTTTACTAGGGCGGATCAAATAATTCTTCCATTACAAAACGGGTTATATTTCAGGTAAGGTGTGTTTTTATTTCTGACAGACTACCCCTATTTTTATCAAAATTATTTTTGAAGTATTCTGATTAAATTTTATGTCGAAAAATAAAAAAGGTAAGGTTGTTCAGTTAAAATCAAACCCGTTAACCCCCGAAAAATATATCAAAACCCAGGCGCGATCATTACCTATTGCTGAATGTATGATAAGTGAAGAGTGGCAAGATACCGGCATGTGCAATGTTATCATCGCCCGCAAGCATAAAACAGGCAACTATACCGTTGGCATTTACCTGGTGGATTTATACTGCCTCGGTCTGAAAGACACGGATTATGATTTTAATATCGATCCTGAAGATTATGAATACCTGAAAGAACACTCCGGTGTACTGGAAGATTGCGAATATGTGCTGGCCCATAATATTATTTATGGGGCTATTGAATTTGCTGATGATTTTGGTTTCCAGCCGCATAAGGATTTTGCCATAACCCAATTTATATTAGAAGAAGACGATGAAAACGTGGAACTTATGGATATTGAATTTGGTTTTGAAGGCCAGCCTTTTTATGTACAAGGGCCCAATGATGACCCAAATAGAATAAAACAAATTACCAGTACCCTTATGCGTACTGCAGGCGAAGGTAATTTTAAAGTGGTGGAAGATTTGGATGACGAAGAATTTGACGGGGAGGACTTTGACGACGAAGATTGGTACGATGACGATGATGAGGATTTGCCAGGTGAACAGGAAGAAATTTTGGAAGATGTTTTGCGTACGCTAAAACCCGTTAATAAGGTTTATGGAAAATTGTTCAGGACAGCGGAAGAAAATGAAATAATCAAAAAATCAACTATTGGGAAAGGGTATAAACTATCCAAAAACCCAGTTAAGATTGCAGATAATGAATTCGACGATGCCGAACAGGAGAGTCATTATAATCAATTATTGGAATTGTTTGAAAATAGCGACTTTCAGCCTGCCATAAAAGACTTAAAAAAAGCCATTGCTCAATATCCGGGTAAACCGCAATTTTATAATTTATTACAGGCATGTTATATTTTTAGTGAACAATTTGATAAATCAGATGAATTGACAGTAGAGATGTATAAACGCTTTCCTGACTACTTGTTTGCAATGGTGCCCTATGCAAACATGCTCATTGATTCAGGTAAATCTGAACAAGTTCTTAAGGTGTTTAATGGCAAACCTGATCTGAATTATTTATATCCTCAGAGGAAATTATTTAACGTGCATGAAGCCGCAATTTATTATGCAACTATGTGCCGTTATTTTGTTGCCGAAGATAATATCGACTCGGCCGAACTATATATAAATGCCATATTAAAAAAAGACATTGCATACGTCCCTCATCAAACTATAGTAAATAAAGCTTTGATGGAATTTTGTGATGCAAAAATTAAGAAAATAAAAAGTAAGATGGATTTTTAGCTGTTTGTCTACTTTCCTAATAGACTTTCTTCAATGTAACAAATATATGATGGAACACCCCTTGTATAACGGATATGCTAATGTTTAATAACTTAGTAAAAACTATTACTGAGCATGAAGAAACTTTTACTTTTTTGTTGCGCTTTATTTTGTGCATTGCTAAGTCGTGCACAGGAAACTTTCCCGGTTAACGGACCCTACGATGTTCGTCCGGGACAATATGCTTTCACAAATGCCAATATTGTTGTCAGCGCTGATCAAACCATAACTAATGGCACTTTATTAATTAAAGACAGGGTAATCGAAGGTGTTGGCGCAGGTATTTCAATCCCAAAAGGGTATGTAACTATTGACCTGAAAGGAAAATATATTTATCCTGCCCTTATAGATGCCTATACCACTTACGGCATGCCCGAAGCGCCACGGCAGGCATTTGGCCCCGGCGGCGGCGGATTTGGCCGTGTGCCGGTTTATACTTCAACCAAGCCCGGCGCTTATGGGTGGAACGAAGCCATTAAACCCGAAATGAATGCAAAAGCGGTGTTCCACGCAAATGCCGCAAATGCCGAAGACTATAAGAAAAACGGTTTCGGGGCCGTTCAATCATTAATACACGATGGTATTGCCCGCGGTACATCCGTAGTGGTTACTTTAGGAGATGAGCGCGATAATGACGTGATGCTTAATGATGACGCAGCAGCACATTATTCATTCAGCAAAGGTACGGCTGCAACTAATTATCCTTCCTCATTAATGGGCAGCATTGCTTTATTGCGCCAAACCTATTATGATGCGCAATGGTATAAAAATCAAAAAGAGGAATATAATATCTCGCTCGAGGAATTTAACCGCACACAAGCCATACCTCAAATATTCGAAGCTACAGACCAGCTAAGTGTTTTACGGGCCAATAAAGTTGCAAAAGAGTTTGGCAAGCAATATATTTTTAAAACCGATGGTGACGAATACCGCCGCATCGATGCGATGAAAGCTACAGGCAGCAGTTTTATCATCCCTTTAACTTTCCCTGAACCATTTGATGTGGAAGACCCGCTGGATGCGCGCAACATAAGTTATACCCAGTTAAAAGATTGGGAGCTGGCCCCTACAAATCCGGCTACGCTGGAAAAGGTGGGAATCAAGTTTGCCATAACATCTTATGGGCTGCAAAAAGCGACAGATTTTTGGACAAACCTGCATACTGCAATAGATAACGGCCTTAGTGAAAAACAAGCATTAAATTCACTGACAATTATTCCCGCCGAAATGCTGGGCGTTGCCGATAAAGTGGGTACGCTGGCAAAAGGCAAAATGGCCAGCTTTATTATTACATCAGATGACCTTTTTAAAAAGGAAAATATTATTTATGAGAACTGGATAGAGGGACGGCAATATGTGGTTACACGTATGGATGTTACCGACCTGCGGGGCAATTATAATTTTGCAAGCGATGCATTATCGAACATAATCCTGAAAATAGGCGGAACACCCGGAGCTTACGAGGTAAATATTGAACGGAACGATGCCGACAGTGCCCGTGCCAAAGGTACGATCACCCGCAGCGGCGATATGGTAAGCATTTATTTTGATCTTAAAAATAAACCAAGCGGCAATATCCGTTTAACGGGTTATATCACAAATATTTCACCCCTTACTTTTCGTGGAAATGGGGTTATGCCCGATGGATCAGAAATAAAATGGACGGCAACTTATACAGGCGCTGTCCCTGCACAGCCTGCCCGCCGCGAACCGCCGAAGCAGGATATTACCGTCGGCCCGGTTGTTTATCCTTTTACAGCTTACGGCAACACGGATTTACCAAAAGCGGAAACGATATTATTTAAGAATGCCACCGTATGGACAAACGAAAAAGATGGGATTTTAAAAAATGCGGATGTACTTATAGAGAATGGAAAGATAAAAGCAGTAGGGAAAAACCTTTCAGCCGGTAATGCTAAAGTAATTGATGCTACAGGTAAGCACATATCTCCCGGAATTGTTGATGAACACTCGCATATTGCTATCTCCAACGGCATCAACGAAGGCACACAAGCAGTTACGGCCGAAGTGAGGATTGGTGACATTTTAAATTCGGAAGATATAAGCCTGTACCGGCAGTTAGCAGGCGGCGTAACCACTTCCCATATCCTCCACGGCTCTGCCAACCCTATTGGCGGACAAACTCAACTGATTAAACACCGCTGGGGTGTTTTACCCGATGAAATGAAATTTGAAGGCGCTGATGGCTTTATAAAATTCGCCCTGGGCGAAAATGTGAAAGGAAGCAATAATAACCAGGTTTCTGGTGCAACACTCCGTTACCCGCAGTCACGCATGGGAGTGGAAGAGGTTTATATTGATGAATTTACCCGCGCTAAAGAATATAAAGCCGCACGTGCTGCAAAAGGCAACACTGTACGCCGCGACCTTGAACTGGATGCCATAGTTGAGATATTGGACAATAAACGTTTCATCACTTGCCATTCTTATGTGCAGTCGGAGTTGGCCATGCTGATGCATGTTGCCGATTCCATGGGCTTTAGAATAAATACTTTTACCCATATTTTAGAAGGTTATAAAGTAGCCGATAAAATGAAGGCCCATGGTATTAACGGCTCAACCTTCTCCGACTGGTGGGCCTACAAAATGGAAGTAGCCGAAGCTATTCCTTATAACGGAGCGCTGATGCATTATATGGGCATAAATGTCGCCTTTAACTCTGACGATGATGAAATGGCCCGCCGTCTTAACCAGGAAGCTGGCAAAGCAGTTGCTTACGGGCAAATAAGCGAAGAGGAAGCCTTAAAATTTGTTACGCTCAATCCCGCAAAAATGATGCATGTGGATAACCGTGTGGGCAGTATAAAACCGGGCAAGGATGCGGATTTGGTATTATGGTCGGCTGATCCACTATCCATCTACGCGGTTGCCGAAAAAACTTATGTGGATGGTATTCCTTACTGGGATATTGACAAAGATGCTGCCAATCAAAAAGCCATGAAAGCTGATGAAGCAAGGATCATTCAGAAAATGATAGCTGCAAAAAACAAAGGAGCGGTTACGCAAAGGCCACAAGGCCGCCGGCCGCGCGTAAGCGAAGAGGATGAAGATGATGATGGCTTGTGAGATACGCAGATGTGCAAATGTGTGGATGTTTGAATGGTTAAATTAACAATAAAATATAAAAGTCTTCCCGCCAACTGACGGAGTAGATATAGAGGGGGCTAAAAGATTATATGAACAAGATATTTTTACTTTTTGGAGGATTATTGCTAAGCACAATCCTCGCTTATGGGCAGGCCAACATTTCACCGGCGCCGCCGCAAACAAAGCCTGTTATTATTACGGGGGCTACAATTCATGTAGGCAACGGACAAGTAATAAACAATGGCTATATAGCTTTTGATAAAGGAAAAATAACCGCAATTGGAGAAGGCACTGCACCTAATGCATCAGGCGCTGATGTTATCGATGCTACCGGGAAACAGGTTTACCCGGGTTTTATTTGCCCTATTACCTCACTCGGATTAGTGGAAATTGAAGAGGGCGCAAGAGGAACGGTTGATGATGAAGAAACCGGTGAATATAATCCCAACGCGCGCACCATAGTTGCTTACAATACAGACTCGAAGGTGATACCAACCATTCGTTCAAATGGTATTTTGCTGGCCCAGCCCACACCGTCGGGCGGGGTAATTTCGGGCGAATCGTCAGTAGTACAGTTGGATGCCTGGAATTGGGAAGATGCGGCTTATAAAACTGATATTGGTATCCATTTAACCTGGCCTGTTGCCAGGGTACAGGGCCGCAGAAGGACGGCGCCAACTCCAGGCGTTCCACAGGAAACACCTGCCGAAAGAGCGCAAAAGGCCATTGATGCCATAAATAACCTGTTTACGGAAGCTAAAGCTTATGCCGAAATTCCGAAACCCGAAGTAAAAAATGTACGCTTCGATGCAATGAAGGGCCTGTTTGACGGCTCAAAAAAATTGTTTGTAAATGCCGATGGTGCAAAAGAGATTGTGCAGGCGGTGGCCTTTGCCAAAAAGTTCGGCATAGCTGAGGTTATAGTTGGGGGCAATGAATCGTATTTGGTAACCGATGTATTAAAGGAAAACAATGTGCCGGTTATATTGAAAGAAACGCAAAGATTGCCCGATAGGGACGAGGATGATGTTTACCTGCCTTATAAATTACCAAAAATGCTGCAGGATGCGGGTGTATTATACGGCCTAACCGGCATTGGTTTCTGGCGCCAGCGCAACCTACCCTTCGAAGCAGGTGAAGCAGTTGGCTATGGCCTTACCAAAGAGCAGGCTTTAAGCATGATCACTATAAACAATGCCAAAATTTTAGGGATTGACAAAACCACCGGAACGCTTGAGATTGGAAAAGATGCCAACCTGTTTGTCTCAACAGGCGATGCACTGGATATGATCACTATAAATGTGGTACAGGCATTTATACAAGGCCGCGACATTAATTTGGATAACCTGCACAAACAATTGTATAGAAAATTCAGCGCAAAATATGGGTTGAAGGCAAATTTGTAAGAACCCCTTCCCAGACTTCCGAAGTTTTCAAAACTTCGGAAGTCTTTTCAAAAGACGCCTCTTTTGAACCGTTTATAAGTAAGATAACAATTAACTTAGCTCATAATAATTACAAAAATGAAAGATTCCTTACAGATAGAGATGGTTCCACAAGTGGATTATGAAAGGAGCATCAAAAATCATCGGGTTTTTTATAAAAAAACACCTGGATTTATATTTGATAATATCTTAACTTATTTAGGATCATTATTTTTAATAGGTATTGTAGCCCTTATTATTCCGATGATGATTCATGGTGTAAAAGATCCGTATAAGCTTTTCTTAATTATAATTTGCTGTATTTTGTTTGATATTTGGATGATAATCAATTTGATTTTGACGAACACCCTGGTTGAAATAGATGGCAAGGATTGAGAAATCAACAGAAAAGACATTCTTGGAACTCTGGATGCACTTTATGATAACATTAATTCGGGTAAGGTTGACGGAAACATTATAAGAAACATCAAACTATCAACCTCTTTTCGTTGGGGTAGAATAATCACGGTCTTACTTAATGAAGATAAGGTTTATCTTAATATTATCACACTTGGACGTAACGACAGTATGTCCCCTTTTCATGGCTTGTCAAATTATCTTAGATGCAAACGAATTGCACAGTCCTTTGAACTAAAACAATTATAATATTACCCCGGTTAGACTTCCGAAGTTTTCAAAACTTCGGAAGTCTTTCACCTTTCACCTTTCACCTTTCACCTTTCACCTTTCACCTTTCACCTTTCTTTCGTATATTTATCCATGTTTGAGCCCGTTTATTATCCTTACAGTCTTAAATTTAGCATAGGCGCCATTGTATTAATGATTATATTGATGCTAATGTTGCTGTCAAATGTAATGGCGGCTAATAGCACGCTCGGCTGGGTCATTTATGGATTTTTTTCATTGGTGTTCCTTTTTTTGATGACCATGCTGATCACGAAAAGGCTGATTCCGGCTTTAAAGGGCGATATAGCGCTTCAGTTGGACGATGAAGGTATCAGTGATTATATCCGCGATGTCAGTATTGGTTGGAAAGATATAAAAGCAATCAGCCTGATACGTGGCAGGAGCGCTTCGACCATGCAGATAGACTTAAAATTTGAATCGGATTACGGCAGCCAGGTTGCCATCCCCCTGCGATGGGTTAAAGGTAAGGACGACGAGATTTACGAAACTACGCTGGCTTATTTTGAACAGGCGCCTCCCGGTGCTGATTGATCAGTGGCTTTATATTTCCGGAAATTTTCTATAAATGTTTAAACGCGTTTTAAAGTGGAGTCTTTTGTTAAAAAGAAATAAACTTTCATAGAAATTAATTAGCTTTAAAAACCTAATTCACCTATATGAGTCTCCCAGATTGTCCCAAATGTGACACCCCGTTCAGCAAAAAGATTCACCGTAATTTTTTACTTAAAATTATTTTGCCCTGGTTGAAGGTACGGCGGTATTATTGCAAAAACTGTGACAGGAATTTTTATGTACGTGTAAACAGATAATTTATTAAGCTAATTATGCCAGCCACTACTATAGATGACGTACTCGCGCAATTGGAAAACATAATTGCCGAAAGCATCCAAACCAATAACAGGATGGGCTACTTCGCTGCCTTATATTATAAAGTAACTGCAAGCGTTAAGGAAGGTATAGCCAAAGGCCAGTTTGAAAATGGCCCCAGGATGGAGCAATTTGATGTGCTGTTTGCCAGTCGTTACCTCGATGCTTTCAATGCATGGAAAAATAACCAACCGCTTACAGCATCATGGCAAGTGGCTTTTGATGCTGCAAAAAGTTCATCTTTCCTTGTTTTACAGCATTTGCTGCTTGGAATGAATGCACATATCAATCTCGATCTTGGTATAGCAGCGGTTGCAGTATCAGGAGGACAACTGGATGACGTTCAAACAGATTTCGATTCTATTAATACCATTATCTCCTCCTTAACCTACCAGGTGCTGAACGATATTGACAGGGTTTCGCCGCTTTTATCATTATTGGGCCTGCATGCCGGTAATCAAACATCCATATTAATACAGTTCAGTATTGATAATGCCCGTGATGGCGCCTGGTGCTTTGCCGAAGAACTGGTAACAAAACAACAGGGTGCAGATTATGATGCCTGTATAACGCAACGCGATCAAACCATAAAACAGCTTGCCCAGCAACTGATACAAAACAAAGGTGTAATGCGTTTTACAATCTGGCTGATCCATTTGTTCGAATGGAAGCAACCATCCAAAATAATAAAGGTAATGCACGAAGCAGTTAAGCAGAAGATTGTGGTAGGGAGCAGTTTGCAGTAAGCGGTAGGCAGTTTGCAGTTATTTTATTTTTGCAAATC
>Ga0206864_1122_pt1 | contig 26153 bp, 19 predicted proteins | sample Alteio_BWOrgCont_42_FD_152632 | JGI IMG/M metagenome (GOLD analysis project Ga0206864, IMG submission 152632) | Enriched cells from forest soil in Barre Woods Harvard Forest LTER site, Petersham, Massachusetts, United States -... | ecosystem: Environmental > Terrestrial > Soil > Temperate forest >...
TAAAAATCAGCAGGTAAGCAGTGAAAGCACAGGGCTTGATGTCGTAAAGCTAAAGCAGGCGCTCGACTTCCAGACAGAGCGGTTAACAGCGCTTAAAGAAAAAGAGCTGAATCTCAATAACCAGGTTGCAGCGTTAAACCTTGAGTTGCAAAAATACGAAAACCAGGTCGCCGGGCTGGGGAGATCAGGCGCTTCACTTACCACTAATTTAACGGTAACCGTTTCGTCCAAACTCAACACACAGGCGCAGTTCAGCTTATCGTACGTGGTACGAAACGCGAGCTGGTACCCTACTTATGATATTCGGGTAAAAGATGTCAGTAACCCGGTAAATATCTCTTATAAAGCTAACGTCTCACAAAATTGCGGAGAGGAATGGAAGGATGTCAAGCTTACGCTTTCGACCGGTAACCCAACTATCAGCGGCAATAAACCGGAGCTACAACCTTACTACCTTGGCTTTGGAATGTATTATTCAAATCCGCCATCGGGGGGCATCGGCCGGGTCACCGGGAAAATAGTCGCCGCAGATGATGGGTTGGGCATAGCGGGCGTCTCTGTTAAGATAAAAGGCGCCTCCGTCGCGACCGTGTCAGACGTAAACGGAAATTTCTCGCTGCAGCTTCCTTCTTCACCGGTTATTTTAGTCTTTTCGTACGTTGGCTTTCAAACACAGGAGCAACCGGTTACTTCAGCAGTGATGAACGTGGCAATGAGGGCATCTTCCCAGCAACTGGGGGAGGTGGTTGTAACGGGCTACGGGACAACAAACGATGAAAATGGTTACGTATCCGAATCGAGGAAATCCGCCACATCGTACTCGGTTGCCACAGTCTCCGTTCCGGTTACAAAGCTTGAGAACCAAACCGATATAGAATTTGCCATTGACGAACCCTATTCCATCCCATCCGACGGGAAGCAATATACCGTTGATATTAACCAGGTAGAGGTGCAGGCTGGCTACGAGTATGCGGTGACCCCCAAACTAAATACAAACGTGTTCCTTACCGCCAGGCTTACGGACTGGAATAAGTATAATTTCCTTTCGGGCGAAGCCAATCTTTTTTATGAAGGCACCTTTATCGGCAAATCGCTGCTTAACACCGATGCGGTAAAGGATACGCTCGATATTTCGCTCGGAACGGACAAAAGTATCGTAGTTACACGGTCGGCATTAGGCGAGCTCACCAGCAAACAAAGTTTAAGCTCAAATAAAAAAGATACCCGGGATTGGCAGATCGAGGTGAAGAACAGGAAAAATCAAATTGTAAATTTGCTGTTGGAAGACCAGGTACCTGTTTCGCAAAATAGCGCTATCGAGGTAGAAATCCAGGAGTTGTCAGGAGGGAAGATGGACCTGAATAGCGGAAAGGTGGTGTGGCACTTTGCGCTGAATCCAAACGACGACAAAAAAGTTGAATTAAAATACCAGGTTAAATTCCCTAAAAATCAATCTGTAATAGTCCAGTAAACAAATATGCACGATCTGTTACCCTTGCTTCCGGAGGCCATAAATAATGCATTGAGCAGCATGCCCTACTTTATGCCCGAGTTTTACCTGGCTATTTTATTTATAGTGGTTTTGGTAACCGACCTGCTTTTCGGCCGGGGCTCGGGCAGGCTTTGCCGTATCATCGCCTGCGCGGGTTTGTTGCTGGCGGCCCATAAAGATTATCAGCAGATTGATTTGCTGTTGTTCACCAATCAGCCGAACGGCCATATCTTTTTTACCGGCATGCTGTTGTTAACACATACCGCCATCAGCTTTAAGCTGATCATTGATGTGCTTGGTTTTGCGCTGTTGTTATATTTTGAATGGGACGATAAGCTAAAAGCCCACCCCAGGGGCCTTTCAGACCTATATTCCATTTCTGTGGGCGCTGTTTTAGGTCTGCATTTAATGGCGATGGCGGTAAACCTGCTTTCCATCTATCTTTCCATCGAGATGGTTTCCATTGCTTCTTACTTAATGGTGGCTTACCGCTCCGAAAATGCCTTCAATACCGAAGCTGGGCTTAAATATGTTTTGTTTGGGGCGGCATCATCGGCCGTTATGCTTTATGGAATCTCGCTATTGTATGGTTTCAGCGGAACACTCGACCTGTATTCCGGTGGCTTACAGTTGGGCCTTAACCATGCCAACCCATTTGCTGTTTCGGCGGCATTATTTCTTGTATTGGTCGGGATTGGTTTCAAATTGTCTTTCGTGCCAATCCATTTTTGGGTTCCGGATGTGTACCAGGGAGCGCCCACGCCCATCACAGCCTGGCTGTCCACCCTGCCTAAGATCGCTGGTTTTGCCTTGCTGGTTAATTTTTTGAGGGCCTTTATCTATTTCCCCAACTGGCATTCGTTTGATTTCAGGTTTTACCTTGCCATCGCGGGAATAATTACGATGATTGCCGGCAACTTCGCGGCTATTATGCAAAAAAATGTCAAAAGGATGCTGGCTTATTCCAGCATAGGGCATACTGGCTTTGTTTTAATGGCGATAGTGGTTTTTAACCCCGAATCGCTTTCCGCATTGGTTTTTTACCTGGTGGTGTACGCCATTGCAAACATCGGCGCCCTATCATTGGTTACCTATTTTGACAATGCACTTGACGCTGCGACAACAGACAGTTATAAGGGCCTGGGTTATAAATTTCCGGCAGCATCAGTTTGCTTTGTAATTATTTTAGTGTCATTAACCGGTTTGCCCATTACGGCCGGCTTCAGCGGAAAGCTGCTGATCTTTTCCTCGACCTACGCCTTTTACCAGCAGGTCCACAATCCCCTGCTCCTATGGCTGATGGTGACCGGTGCAATTACTACAGTAGTTTCTTTGTTTTACTACATTAAAATCCCTCGCAATTTGTTCCTGAAAAGGGCGGAAATTCCGATAAATGTCAGCTATACGGCAATTAATTTGATCATTTTTGTCATAATTATTGCAATTTTGGTTGTTTTTATGGGGATAAAACCTGATTTGTTGATAAATCATATCTAAAAACATATTTTTTCACAGCAAAAAATGAAAAAGTGTTTCGTTTTTCTTGATTATTCTATTACTTTTACCCGAATTTAAATGCGGCCGCCGGAAGCCAAAAATCTTCGGGAAACAGCCGCTGTTGAGTGACAACCAGATCCAGTCAAGCTAAACCTATATTATGAAGGCCTGTCAGCGTTGAGCTTGACAGGCTTATTTATTTTATCCTGGTCGAACGAAACCAGCACCGGCACATGGTCGCTGTAGCCTGCCCAGGCTGCATGTTCACCAACCTCAACCGAAGCTAAACACGACACTATATCAGCAGAAACAAAACAGTAATCCATGTGGTAGGGCTTATCCTGGTGCCTGTATAAATAGAAGGTGGGATGCTGCTCCTTTCCCTGTTCCTGCAGGTGATGCAGGTGATAAGCGCTGTGTATACCGCGCTTATCGAGGTATTTCACCACAACCGAATGATTGCCCACGCGGCGCGGCCGGTCCCAAATAGTATTGCTGTTAAAGTCGCCTGCAAGAATAGTTCGTTCGCGCTTAAGCAACCGCTTATACTGGTTAATTGCCTTCCAAACCTGTTCAACATATTGTCCGTCGGGATCATCCGGGTTATTGGCCCAAACAGCAAACAAAGTAAAGTCGAAATCGCCGCCGGTAACGGCAATGGGAACTATTGTTTTGATGCCGGGTTTGTGCTTTTTGATGAGGGTGAGCTGCAGGCCGTTGTAGGCAAGGATTCCCAGGCCCTTGTGCTGATTGGTCCCGAACCATAAAACAGAAGAAGGCGTTTTAATGCCCGATTTGAAGATCAGCTTTTCTACACACTCGCATTCGGGTATCACCAGGATATCGGGCTCAAATGCCAGGATTGCTTCTGCCTTTTTGCGGAAAGCCATATTGCAGTTCCAGGTGATGATCTTCATAGTTGTTACTTCGCAATTAAGGCATTCTTATTTCAAGTAGCGTCTGTTTATATAAATGTCGGATTTTAGGAGGTGAATATGAAGTAGTTTTGGATATTCTACCTTTTGCCTTTCACCTTTTGCCCTTCACCTCATCAAAACCAAAACCAACTTTAGTTCAAAAACCAACTTTAAACAATTTAAAGTTACTTTTTGGCAAATTGGTTCAAAAACCGCTTAAATTTTGTTTTTTGGCGGTTTTTTGTAAATTTGTATAAATCCCGTTCGTTATGTATAACCTGCTTGTTTCCCCCGAAAATGTACAGGCTTCCCTGCAGAAGCATGTACTTGCCGATGGCTTTGACCTGACCTTTGACATGGAAAAAAGCCAGGGCGTTTATATTTACGATGCGAAAAATAAGCGCACCCTGCTCGACTTTTTTACCTGCTTTGCCTCGGTGCCCCTGGGATACAATCATCCAAAGATGGTGAACGACGAAGCCTTTAAAAAGGACCTGATGCTGGCTGCCCTAACAAATCCTTCCAACTCGGATATATACACCACGCAGTATGCCCATTTTGTTGAGACGTTTAGCCGCGTAGGTATCCCGGAATACCTGCCGCATGCGTTTTTTATTGCAGGCGGCTCCCTGGCTATTGAGAATGGGCTAAAGGTAGCCATGGACTGGAAAGTACAGAAAAACTTCGCCAAAGGATATACAAAAGAGAGGGGCTTTAAAGTGATCCACTTTGAGCATGCTTTTCACGGTCGCTCGGGTTATACGATGAGCCTGACCAATACCCAGCCGGTGAAAACCAAATGGTTCGCCAAATTCGACTGGCCGAGGGTTTCGGTGCCGCAGATCAATTTTCCTTATACAGACAGCAATCACGAAGACCTGCTCTACCGCGAGGAGCTTTCGCTTGCGCAGGTAAGGAAAGCGTTTGAAACAAATAAGGACGATGTGTGCGCAATTATCATTGAGCCGATCCAGTCGGAAGGCGGTGACAACCATGTGCGCCAGGAGTTTTTGGAGCAGCTTCGTGAACTGGCGGACGAGAATGAGGCGATGCTGATCTATGATGAGGTGCAAACCGGCGTAGGTTTAACGGGTAAATTCTGGTGTCACGAGCACTTTGGCGAAAAGGCCAGGCCCGATATTTTAGCCTTTGGTAAAAAAATGCAGGTTTGCGGCATCCTCGTTGGCACAAAGGTCGACGAAGTTGAAAACAATGTATTCAACGTTCCTTCCCGCATCAATTCAACATGGGGTGGCAGCCTTGTTGACATGGTGCGCGCCGCTAAAATACTCGAAATCATTGAGGAAGATGATTTATGCGGCAACGCGGCCCAAATAGGCGAATACCTTCAGGAACAGCTCATTGATATCGCTGGACGGCACCCTATCATCAGCAACGTTAGGGGCCGTGGATTGCTGACCGCATTCGATTTTCCGGACAAAAATACGAGAGACTCCTTCATAAACCTCGGTCTTGAGCAAAACGTAATGTTTCTTGGATGCGGCGACCGCACGATACGTTTCAGACCCGCTCTTATTATGGATAGAAATAATATTGACAGAGGGCTGACTATACTGGAAAATATTTCCGGCAAATTATAAATAACTGTAAAACTTTCGCTACAAAAGCGCTTCGTGTGCACGAATTTCGCGTTTTTTCCTCTTATTTTACATTAGATACGCATAATAGCGACATAATACCCGTTGGTCGCAAGATATGCTACATTTTTACCAAAAAAAACAATATTTCCCGAATCCGGGCGTGTTAAATTTGGTTTTGAATTATATGTATTAATAAGTATTGAGAAATGAGTAAGCACATCGAAAAGTTAAAAAAACAGCTTTTGGAAATCTCTGAAGTTGTGAACGCATTCAAATCGGAGGCGGTACAGGTAAGGGTTGTCGACAGGTTGTTAGACGTAATGGTTGAGTTGGAAAAAAGCGACGGTGATGCTGCTGAGGTATTCGTTAAAAAGAGCTATAAAAACCGTAACGACGAGGGGCATTATCCTTTTAAAGGCGCAAAAAAACCAGGAGCTACCAAGATATTGAACCAGCTATTGTCAACTGATTTTTTTGACACCGCCCGGTCTATTTCTTCCATTGCCAGCTATTGCAGAGACACCTACGACTCCGGATTCAAAACCTCAGAACTATCTGGCATCCTGCTAAAACTGGCCAAGGAAAACAAGCTGAAAAGGGAACGAAGCAACGAAAACAACCGCTTCGAATACGTGAGAGCATCCTGAGCTCATCGGTGCCGCTGAGTGATTGGCGGTGCTGCGAATTCCGATCCGGCCCCGGGATTTTTGTTTATTGGCTCCTATAAAAGGTCAAATAAGCTGTTTACGCCCAAAATTTTCCGGCACGTAAAGCCTTCGGCATATTTTACGCCGATGGTTTTGCCGTATTCGCGGGCGCGCGCCTCAACAACCTGGATAAACTCGGGCGTTGATATGTAGGTTTGCGGCTCTTCATTCCACTCAGGGTTAAAAAACTGCGATCCAAAGGCCTGGATGCTCTCGATTTTCTTATCCCAATGCGCGGTAACGTCCACCACGATATCAGGTTTGATATAATTATCCTGGATGAAATGAAGCAGCAGGCGCGGGCGCCATTCCTGCTGCAGCCGGCCTTCTAACAACGTTTCTATTTTCCGTAAGCCCGACAAAAAAACCGAGGCTTCAACCAATTCGCTCGCGCGGCCGTGGTCGGGGTGCCGGTCATGAAATGCATTGGTAATGATGATCTCCGGACGGTATTTGCGAATGATCTCAATGACTCTTAATTGATAAGGTTGGGTGTTTTGAAAAAATCCGTCGGGCAGCCCGATGTTTTCCCTTGCGGCCAGGCCCAGTATGTCCGCTGATAAGGCAGCCTCTTTATCCCTTATCTCGGCCGATCCGCGTGTACCCAGTTCACCCCGGGTGAGGTCGGCAATCCCAACTTTTTTACCGGCAGCAATATGTTTTAATATGGTTCCGGCGCAGCCGAGCTCCGCATCATCCGGGTGCACGGGCAAAACCAAAACATCCAGTTTTATCATAATTGTCGTTGATTATTTATGCGAATCAAGATTCAAGGTACAAAATCAAGTCCAAAGGACTCCTTCGGAGAACCAGGATAAGCAGGTAAACTCCGTCCACTTGCAGCTAAACAAAGATCCCAATGATCCAATTCTGTCATTTGTCCATCTCATCCGTATTTTTTTTTCCCGCACGTGCGGGATTGGCTCTTGGCTCTTGGTTCTTGACTTGACACAATTCCTACTGCTACTGCCACTGCTACTTCCTTCTTGACTCTATGTTCTGGACTCCCGTTCTTGACTTGACGCAATTCCTACTGCTACTGCTACTGCCACTGCTACTTCCTTCTTGGCTCTTGGTTCTTGACTCTTAACTCGCATTATTTACCAGGGCGCAATAGCTTTTCTATTTTCTTCCTGATTTTGGATGACATCGGTTTGGTAAAAGGGAAATAAAAGTCCTTTACAATGCCCGATCTATCGACCAAAAATTTATGAAAATTCCACCTCGGCACCGAGCTCAGCTTGCCATTTTGATTTTTGTCGGCAAAGAATTTGTATAGCGGATGTGCATACGCGCCTCGTACCCTTATTTTTTCAAATACCGGGTAATTTACTCTTTGGACTTCACAAAATGCCGCCAGGTCGTTGCCTTCAAGCGGCTCCTGGCCGCCAAAATCGTTTGAGGGGAAGGCCAGGATTTCAAAATCCTGCCCTGTAAATTTATCTTTCAGTTCCGCAAGTTCTTTCAACTGGGGAGTAAATCCACATTGAGAGGCTGTGTTTACGATTAGAAGGACTTTGTTTTTATAGTCGGAAAGGTTGATTTCTTCGCCGTTTAACTTTTGAACGTTAAACTGGTAGATGTCGGTAGTACTCATTTATTAGTCGTTCGACGGCGTGTAGCCGGCCTGCACCAAAATAGCTTCAATATCCTTTTGTTCGTCGGGGTTGTAGGTTTCCTTCAGATCATGGCCGAAAAGGCGCGCCACCGACTGGTAAACAAAGGCTTTGAAACTTCCCTTCATGTCCTTCACCATATCATAGCTGGTATTCCCGGTTTCGCGGTCGATCAGCTTGATTAAAATTTCACCCTGACTAATTGTCAGTTCTTTGATCTCCTTGTTGAACAGGTCCTTGATCTCGGTTTCGCAGCCTTCTATCAATAATTTTTGTTTATGCTTATCGGGCTCCACTGCCAGGTCGCGTTGCAATTTGCGATACCGTTGTCCTGCAAAACGCGCGTAGGGTAACACTCTCAACACATTATACTTAAGGCGGCGGTAGGCGTCAAGGTCGGCCTGGCTTTTAAAAATACGTTGGTCTGAAATTGTAACGTCGGGTGTAACTATCCAGGGCATCAATTTGCCGCTATCGACGGTTAGGTAGACTGGGATGGTATCATTTTTGCCAAGCTTAAGGGGAGCAGGCTTGGCCTCGGGCTTGTTGGCGGTATTAGTCGTCTGGGCACATAAAGTACCTAAAGCGCAACTAAACACAAGCAACAGACCAATAAATTTCATAATTTTACGTATTACAAAATTAAAGCAATTATTCTAATAACCTGCAATTAAAAAAATTATTGCAATGTAACAATATTTTACGAATCCCGAATGAAGGAAGTTGTGATCGACCTGGAAGCAGAAAAGAACGAGATTGTAAAGCGATATCGCGCTTTGTTGCGTGCATGTAAGTCTACCCTGCAAAAGGGTGATAAAAAAATGATACGCAAGGCGTTTGAAATGGCGCTGGATAGCCATAAGGACATGCGCCGCAAGTCGGGCGAACCTTATATTTATCACCCCATAGCTGTAGCACAAATCGCAGCCGAAGAAATAGGCCTCGGTACCACCTCTATCGTGTGCGCATTGCTGCATGATGTGGTTGAGGATACCAACATGACCCTCGATGACATCGAACGGGAGTTTGGCAAGAAGGTGGCCATGATCATTGACGGCCTGACAAAGATTTCGGGGGTGTTCGACACCAACAGCTCCTTACAGGCAGAGAACTTCCGAAAAATGCTGCTGACCCTCGCCGATGACGTGAGGGTGATCCTGATCAAACTGGCCGACCGGCTCCATAACATGCGAACCATGGAGTATATGCCGCGCGACAAGCAGCTAAAACTTTCGTCGGAAACTGTTTACCTGTATGCGCCGCTTGCCCATCGTTTAGGTTTGTATGCCATTAAGTCAGAACTGGAAGACTTGTCCATGAAGTACATGGAGCGGGAAACTTACCAGTTTATTAAAAACAAACTAAATGAAAAAAAGGCCGAGCGGGAAAAGTTTATCAGGGATTTTATTGAGCCGGTAAAAAAAGTGCTGGAAGGGCAGGGACTGACCGCTGATATATTTGGCCGGCCAAAGTCGATTCATTCCATCTGGAATAAGATGAAGAAAAAGACCATCCCTTTTGAAGAGGTGTACGATCTTTTCGCTATCAGAATTATATTGGACAGCGCCCCGGATCATGAAAAGGCAGATTGCTGGAAAGCCTACTCCATCGTAACTGATCTTTATCGCCCAAATCCTGACCGGCTGCGCGACTGGGTATCGTCGCCTAAGGCCAATGGCTACGAATCGCTTCATACCACTGTAATGGGTCCCCGTGGACAATGGGTGGAAGTGCAGATACGCACCAAACGGATGAACGAAATCGCCGAGAAAGGCTTCGCCGCGCATTGGAAATATAAAGAATCGTCAACCGATAGCGGGCTCGACCTGTGGGTGCAAAAGGTACGGGAAATGCTCAAGAACCCTGAATCGAATGCCCTCGACTTTATCGACGATTTTAAGATGAACCTGTTCTCGGACGAGATATTCATCTTCACCCCTAAAGGGGCTTTGATACAGCTCCCGCTAAACGCCACGGCGCTTGACTTTGCATTCGAAATCCATACCGATGTGGGCGCAAGCTGTATCGGTGCAAAGGTGAACCACAAGCTGGTGCCGCTGAACCATAAGCTGCAAAACGGCGACCAGGTAGAGATCATCACATCCGGCAAGCAAACCCCTAAGGAAGACTGGCTGAACATCGTGGTTACTGCCAAGGCAAAAGCCAAGATCAAGTCGGCATTAAAGGAAGAAAAACGTAAGATAGCGGAAGACGGCAAGGAAATATTGGAACGAAAACTGAAGTCGCTGAAGATCACTTATAATTCCGAAAATATCCATAAGTTGAGCTACTTTTTTAAGTTGCCATCGGTACAGGATCTTTTCTACAATGTGGCGCAGGGCGTCATTGATATGAAGGACCTGAAAGACTACCAGGCCTCGGAAAAACAGGTTGACAATAAGCCGCAGGATAAAATAGAAGCTGAACAGGTTCAAAGCCTGATGCGCAACCTCAAAGCCAAAGACAGCGATATGCTGCTGATTGGTGAGGACATGCAGAAAATTGACTACAAGCTGGCCAATTGCTGTAACCCCATCCCCGGTGATGATGTATTTGGATTTATTACCGTGAGCGATGGCATAAAAATACACCGCACCAATTGCCCTAACGCAGCGAAGCTAATGTCCAACTATGGTTACCGTATTGTAAAAGCGAGGTGGACCAACCAGCAGGAACTGGCATTTTTAACCGGTTTGCGGATTACCGGTATTGATGATGTGGGCTTAATTAATAAGCTAACCACTGTAATTTCAAACGACTTTAAAGTGAACATGCGCTCCATTACGGTCGACAGCGACAACGGTATATTTGAAGGCTCCATTATGGTTTATGTAAACGACACCGAGCATTTGGATAACCTGATAAAAAAATTAAAGACTGTAAAAGGCGTAACGGGCGTAAACCGTTTTGATTCGTTGGTTGAGAAAGCCTCGTAGGCAGTTGGCAGTGCTCAGTGGGCAGTTTGCGGAAGGTTTATAGTTCATGGCTCATAGCCGGACGGGGAAAGCATCGTAGGCAGTTGGGTGTAGTGAGTGGGCAGTTAGCGGCGATTTTACTGCAAACTGTGTACTGCAAAGTAAAATTTGTTCATGGTCCATGGCTCATAGCCGGACAGGAAAGCTTCTTAGTCAGTGGGCAGCTGGGAGTGGGCAGTTGGCGGCGATTAACTGCAAACTGCATACCGAAAACTGCAAACTGCAAAGTAAAAATTCGTAAATTTACCCCGTAATAAAACACTATGCCTCAACAGGAAACCATTGCGATGGTGAAAAAGATTTTCGAGGCTTATCTCGAAAACAAGAACCTAAGAAAGACGCCGGAGCGTTTTGCAATACTCGAAGAGATCTATTCACGGACCGACCATTTCGATGTGGAATCATTGTATATCCACATGAAAAATAAAAAATACCGCGTTAGCCGGGCTACCGTTTACAACACGCTGGAACTGCTGGTATCATGCGACCTTGTGACCAAGCACCAGTTCGGCAAGAACATGGCCCAGTTTGAAAAATCGTACGGCTACAAACAGCACGACCATATTATCTGTATCGACTGTGGTAAGGTGGTAGAGTTTTGCGATCCCCGTATCCAGCAGATACAAAGTATGATGGGCGGTTTGCTGAAGTTTGAGATCAAGCACCACTCATTGAACCTGTATGGTAACTGCGATAAACTGAGGGCAGGTTATTGCGATAGAAAAGTTTAGTTTAGTCCGAAAGTCAGCAAAGTCCGAATACCGATAGCTATCGGGACCGAAAGAAGCTGCTACTGAATTTTGGACGAAAATCGCTGAAGTTATATAGAAAGTTATGGATAAGCCGGTTTTGAGCAAAAACGCCTTTAACAATGTTGACCTGGACAGCATTGACTATGAGGATGGCGCACTTAATGTGCTTGAGAGGGTGGTATATCGGGGCAGTTCAACCGATTTCGTTGCTGTTCGGAATTTTTATGGCGATGAAAGAATTCGCAAGGAAATTGTTAAGACAAAATGCTTTGGGCCCAAGGAAGTTAGTTTTTGCTGTATTGTTTTTGAACTGAACCCCGCCGATTTTATAAATTATAAAGAAGGATCATTTAGAGCTTATCCGGAATTTAAGGACTACCCGAAAGAATTAGAAGACGAGTATTGTAAATGGTTAATTTGCCAAAGGATGTCATAAATTTTATGATATTTGACCCTGTCTTAAAAATTTCAATAAACAACAAAAATCTTGTAAAAAAAGATAAATAATTTAATGGCTGTTGATGTACTATTAGGCCTCCAGTGGGGCGATGAAGGTAAAGGAAAGATCGTGGATGTGCTGAGCGCGGACTATGATCTGATCGCCCGTTTCCAGGGTGGGCCGAATGCGGGGCATACACTTGAGTTTGATGGAAAAAAGTTTGTTTTGAATACCATTCCTTCGGGGATATTTTTCGATAACACCATGAACCTCATCGGTAACGGTGTGGTGATCGACCCGATTACGTTAAAACGTGAGCTGGATAAATTAAAGGATGCCGGCCACGACCTGCTGGCCAAAGGCAATTTGATGATTGCAAAAAGGGCGCACCTGATATTGCCTACCCACCAGTTACTGGATGCCGCTTCGGAGAAAAAAATGGGCGAAGGTAAGATTGGTTCCACGCTGAAAGGCATCGGCCCGACTTATATGGATAAAACTGGCCGTAACGGCTTGCGCATCGGCGATATTACGCTGCCCGACTTTAGGGAGCGTTATCAGAAACTGACTGATAAGCATGTGTCAATGCTGAAGGCTTTGTATGGTGAAGTCGCCGACTTTTCGGATCGTGAGAAAGCATTTTTCGAGGCGGTTGAATTGATCAACCAATTCCCCCTGGTGGATTCGGAACATATCGTGAACAAATACCTGAGGAAGGGAAAAAGGGTTTTGGCCGAAGGGGCGCAAGGTACTATGCTGGATATCGACTTTGGCTCCTATCCTTTTGTGACGTCGTCGAATACAACAACAGCGGGCGCTTGTACCGGGCTGGGTATCGCACCCAACACGATAGGCGAGGTGATCGGCATTTTCAAGGCCTATTGCACACGCGTAGGCGGCGGCCCGTTTCCATCCGAGTTAAATGACGAAACCGGCGAAGAACTTCGCCGCATAGGGCATGAATTTGGCGCCACCACCGGCCGGCCGCGCCGTACGGGCTGGATCGACCTTCCCGCGTTGAAATTCGCTATCATGCTGAACGGGGTTACCCAACTGGTAATGACCAAAGCAGATGTATTAAGCGGTTTTGACAAAATATATGCCTGTACGCATTATAATTACCTTGGCGAAACGATTGACTACATGCCGTATGACATATGTTCGGTTGAAGCGCAACCTGTTTTTGAGGAAATCGACGGCTGGAAGGAAGACTTAACCGGCATAACAGAAGTTTCTCAAATCCCCGCTAAACTAAAGGCCTATATTGACTACCTGGAAGAGCAGTTGGGTGTTCCCGTAAAGTATTTGTCTGTCGGACCCGACAGGGTGCAAACATTGGTGTTACATTAATGTATCGGGGCGCAGGGGTTGCGCCTCTTTTCATTTCGTCGTGATCATATCCTTAGTCGATCCGGTAGATTTTAAACGAAAGGCGCTGCAATGGGCATCAGCCTTCAGGGTTTGTTGTTACCTGGATTCCAACAATTTTTTCGACAAATATTCCCGCTTCGATTGCATGGTGGCCTGCGGCGCGAAGGCTGAGCTGACAGCTGATTCCGGCGACGCATTCGACAAATTAGCCGCATTTCATCTGAAAAACCCGGGCTGGATAACAGGCTTTTTGGGATATGATCTGAAAAACGAAACCGAACAGCTGCACTCCGCTAATGCGGATGGGCTGCAATTCCCGGATTTGTATTTTTTTGTCCCCGAATATGTTGTCGTTATCCGGGGTTCCGAGGCGGAGCTTATTGCGGACGACCCGGAGGATTTGTTTAAAAGCATTCAGGATCAAAGTGTTTATGTTGATGCTGATTACCCTGAAGTTAAAATTCAAACGCGGTTTACAAAATCCGCATACCTCGAAGCTGTAGCGAAAATAAAAGCGCATATCGCAAGGGGGGATATTTACGTAACTAATTTTTGCCAGGAGTTTTTTGCTGAAGATGCGGTCATAAACCCTTTGGAAGTGTTTGTGAAGTTGAATCAGGTCTCGCCCAATCCGTTTTCAGCTTTTTTTCGGCATGATCACCAATATATCATTTGCGCATCGCCCGAACGCTTCCTGGCAAAACGCGGGAACAAATTGATATCGCAGCCGATAAAAGGAACAGCCCCCCGCGGTACTAACAAAGCCGAAGACGATGCGATAAAGCAGCGCTTAAAGGCACATACCAAGGAACAGCAGGAAAATGTGATGATAGTCGACCTGGTTCGAAACGACCTCACCAAATCCGCCAAACCGGGAACCGTGAAAACGGAAGAATTGTTTGGCATTTATAGCTTCAGCCAGGTTCACCAAATGATCTCTACTGTTGTTTGCGAACTGGAGGAACAAACCTCTGCTGTACAGGCCCTAAAAAATGCCTTCCCCATGGGCAGCATGACAGGGGCCCCGAAAGTAAGCTCCATGCGCCTGATGGAGCATTATGAGCGCAGCAAGCGTGGCGTTTATTCGGGGGCGATCGGTTATTTCGGCCCCGACGGCGATTTTGATTTTAATGTAGTGATCCGGACTATTCTGTACAATAGCGCAAGCCGGTATCTTTCCTTCCAGGCAGGCAGCGCGATAACGTTTCATGCCAATGCGGAAAAGGAATACGAAGAATGTTTGCTCAAGGTAACGGCGATCCTGCAGGTTTTGTCGGACAAAGCGGAGCGTTAATTCGTTGCTGCCCTATCAGTTCTGTCCGCTCGCTGACAGGGTGATCTTTCTTCCGGCCCGCACATTGATCTCGGATCCTTTGGCAAAAAAAGCCGAATAGGGTTTTACCGCCAGGTAGGGGACAAACGCGTCACCATACAGGGCTGCTATGTCAGCTTCAAAAACCGGGTGTTTAACAGCCGCGGTTTCCCATGAAACATGTTCAACCTGGTACTCCATCGTTTTTCCTTCACCAATACTATTATATCCCCAATAATGCTCAAAAATAAATTCCTCTGCGCTGCCGGGTTTTATTTCTTCAAAACTGTGACTTACAATGGCGCCCAGTTTATTCCACGTTTCATTCAGCTTCCATTCATATAAGCATAGCGAATGATCATCGTCAACCAGGCTGAAATTATGCCGCATCGGCAACGCACGGTAGTGCTCTTTATACAGGTTATTGGCTATCAGCGCGATGAGCCGTTTCGGCACGATCTCGCTGATAAATACCGCCCCCCGCTTCCATTCCCGGCCGTCAAAATGCCTCACATAAAAACGAAGGTTCACTTCCTCAAAGTTGACGTGTCCCGGCCATTTCACACCCAGCACAGCGGTCTCTTCGAACATAAAACCTACCATGCTTACCAGGGTTTTTCCCTCCCATTGGTCAATCTCCGTTGCAAACGGCAGGTATGGCTTTAATATTTCAGGGTCAACCTCGTAATTGAGCATTAACAGGTTTTTCCATTCTGCCTTTAAAAAACGACGTTGCATGGCAATAAAATTGGCAAATGTTGATACGGACGAATTGCGCAGCCTCAGGCGGTTCTTCTCTTAAAAAGATTTACCCTCGATTCCTTCCCTTTCAGCAACCTTTCGATATTTTTTTGATGGGTTACCAGGATCAGGATACAAATGCACATTCCATAAATAACTACGGCTCGATTACTCGGAAATATAAACGTAACGCCGATGGGGTATGAAAATCCGGCGATGATAGAACTAAGGGAAACATAGCGGGTGATGAGTAAAACCACGATGAAAACGCACACGCAAAGGAGCGCAGCCTGCAGGTGAATTGCCAATATCATTCCAAATAAGGTCGCGATCCCTTTTCCGCCGCGGAAGCCCGCAAATATCGGGAAGAGGTGACCCATCACTGCCGCTATCCCTAATGCCAGCGCGTAATTGGTATAGGCGATGGAGTTGGGAGCGCCGGTGGTGGAAACCCCGATAAAAAAGGCGAGATTGGTAGCCGTCCAGCCTTTCAGTATATCTAATAGCATAACGGGTATGCCCGCTTTTTTACCTAACACCCGGAAAGTATTGGTAGCGCCCGCGTTGCCGCTCCCATATTCCCTCACATCAACCCCATAAAACGCAAGGCCTATCCACACGGCCGTTGGTATCGAGCCGCATAAATAGGCCAGGATAAGGGCCGATAGAGAATAGGGTGTTATCATCTCACCACAATATTAATAATTTTATGTTACTGATGGGCTGTTATTTAAAGGTAAGATGGGTTTTGTCGTTGATAGGTTAAGTAATTTTCCCCTCATCCTATTTACTCATCTCCGCTTTTAAACTAAGATCCAAACTTTTAACGGAATGTGTTAATGCACCCATGGAAATATAGTCGACACCACAGGCGGCATAGTCACGAACATTGTCAATGGTTATTCCGCCCGAGGCCTCGGTAATAAACCTTCCGCCGATGATATTTACGGCGTCTTTCAAGTCGTGGAGATTGAAATTATCCAGCAAAATACGGTTTATTCCGCCCGTTTGCAAAACCTGGTTCAATTCGTCAAAATTTCGTACTTCAATCTCTATCGCAAGCGTTTTGTTGTGTCGTTTAAGATATTCCCGCGCGTTTTCAATTGCCTGCGTAATGCCGCCGGCGTAATCCACATGGTTGTCTTTTATTAAGATCATGTCATAAAGGCCAAACCGGTGGTTAACGCCACCGCCAATTCTCACCGCCCATTTTTCAATATACCTTAGGCCGGGCGTTGTTTTGCGGGTATCGAGAGCTTCGGTGTGGGTATCCTTCAGCAAATCGGTTATTTGGTGCGTTTTAGTGGCTATGCCGCTCATGCGCTGCATGCAGTTCAGCACCAGGCGTTCGGCTTTCAAAATGCTTTGCACATCGCCCTCAACCTCGAAAGCGATATCATGAGGTTTTATTTTTGCCCCGTCGTTCAGATAGACGCTCAACTTGAGATCGGGGTCAACAACATGAAATATCTCTGCGGCCAACTCAACACCGGCTAAAATGCCTTCGTCCTTAACTAAAAGTTTTGCTTTGCCCTGGGTGCCGGCGTCAATGGTGGCGAGCGAGGTGTGGTCGCCGTCCCCGACATCTTCTTTAAGCGAATTTATAATGAACTGATCGATGAGCCCTTTGTCCAAACCGGTAGAATTTAAGCGCAAAGTAACAACAATTCACGATTAGTTCATAGCATAGCCCGAGTCTACCAGTGAAATCGAGTTTAATAACACCTCTTTAAAAGAAAAATTTTTCCACAGATTCCTTCTAATATTTGCTCCGCAGGAGGATTAAAAAAACACCCCTCCCCTAAATTTAAGGGAGGCCGGGAGGGGTAAAGCGACAAAAGCCTCTGTTTCTCCTATGTTTAACCTGGCAACGAAGTCAATGCAGGGAAGGTTCTCAAAAAACACTCCTCCCCTAAATTTAGCTGTCGTGTGGACACATTAAGTCATTCTTACAAATCAATGCCTCGTAGAGCAATATCATCAGGCAAAGAAAAACATACCCGCTTTTGACTTTCGACTCAACACTAACGTTATTTCATGGTTAACCCTCGCTACCTAACCGCTTCCACGCGAAATTCTATTATGGCAAGCTTACTGCCCGAACCTTTAAGTGTGAAGGCTATCCGGTAAAGGCTTTTGCCGGTATTTACCTGCAGCACCCCAAACTGGTAATTGGCGTTGGAGTTTACCTTGTGAAGGATTCTAATGGATCCTGGCTTGTTTTCTGAAAAAAACTTGTCGAGGATAAGCTCCGCCTGCGCTTTGGAATAAACATTTTCCTCGTCCAATACCGAAACTTCCACATTTTCGGCAAAAAAACCGGCAAGCTCATGAACGTTACCCTGGCGGATCAGCATAGCAATCTTATCTATCGGGTCCATAACCGGGGCCGTCAGGGTGAATGCCAATAGCACAAATATCCGCAGATAAAACTTGTTCATTTGCTAATGAGACGAAAAAAATGGTTGACCGTTACAAAATCTATGGGAACGCCTGGTGGGGATTTTTGACGTTGAATTGGGGCGTAACTCAAAGCAGGTTTGCGACCAATCCGCCGGGCTAAATAAATTTTATCTTATTACAACGTTGCCTTTATATTTGCATTGTGGAAAACAAAAAAAAAGTTGCGCTAATCATCCTCGACGGCTGGGGTTATGGCCGAAACGACTACTCAAACGCCATATTTGCCGCAAATACACCCTTTATTGATTCCCTGCTGTTAAAGTATCCTCATTCAAAGCTCGAAGCATCGGGAACGGCTGTAGGCTTGCCTGCCGGACAAATGGGTAATTCCGAAGTCGGCCACATGAACCTCGGCGCCGGGCGCGTTGTTTACCAGGAGCTCGGCCGTATACATAAAGCTGTTGACGACAACGAGCTGCCCTCGAACCCCGTCTTAAAAGACGCATTCGACTACGCCAAACAGAACAATAAAAGCGTACATTTTATGGGACTCGTGTCGGATGGCGGCGTTCACTCGCATATTCGGCATATAAAAGGCCTGTGCGATGCGGCAAACGCTTATCACCTGCAAAAAGTGTTCGTCCATGCTTTTTTGGATGGACGCGATACCGACCCAAAATCGGGCGCCGGTTTTATCACCGACCTGCAGCATCATATCAAAAATACCCCTGTAAAGCTGGCTTCTGCCATTGGCCGGTATTATGCCATGGACCGCGACAACCGCTGGGAAAGGGTTAAATTGGCTTATGACCTACTGGTGAACGGCATTGGCGAACCATCCCTGGATATTGTCCAATCCATCAGGGAGTCATACTTGAAGGACGTCACCGACGAATTTGTACAGCCCATCGTCGGCGTGGATGAGTCCGGCGCGCCGCTTGCCCTGATCACTGAAGGCGACGTGGTGATCTGCTTTAATTTCAGGACCGACCGGGGCCGCGAGATCACAATCGCGCTTACCCAAAAGGCATTTCCCGAATACAATATGCACCCCCTTGCTTTGGACTATATCACCATGACGCCGTATGACGAAACGTTCAAAAATGTGAAAGTTCTGTTCGATAAGGACGACTTAACAAAAACGTTGGGCGAGATATTGGAAGAAGCCGGCAAAAACCAGATCAGGATAGCCGAAACAGAAAAATACCCGCATGTTACCTTTTTCTTTTCCGGCGGGCGCGAAAAGGCGTTCACCAATGAAAAACGGCTGTTGGTGCCATCACCCAAAGTGGCAACCTACGATTTGCAGCCCGAAATGAGCGCAATGGGGATTCGCGATGCGATAATCCCGGAATTGGAAAGCGGCTGGGCCGATGTCATCATCCTGAATTTTGCCAATACCGACATGGTGGGCCATACCGGCGTGTTCAGCGCCGTTATAAAAGCGGCCGAAACAGTGGATGGCGCCACACGGGCTGTTGTGGAAACCGGTCTGCGGCATGGCTACTCGTTTATCATTATTGCCGACCATGGTAACGCCGACTATATGATCAACGACGATGGCACCCCCAATACGGCCCATTCTACTAACTTGGTTCCCTGTATTATTATTGACAAGGATGTAACGCACGTGAACGACGGAAAGCTTGGCGATATAGCACCTACCATATTGAAAATGATAGGCGTACCAATTCCTGAAAAAATGTCGGGCAATGTATTGGTATAGATCGCCGCTTGGCTGCGTATGGTTATGCTGTATTGCCTGGGCGCTGTTGCAGGGCTGCGAACGCGGCCCTCAATCACACACGTCACCGAAGTACTTCGACGTGGAAGGCTATTTTAAGGCTGAATCCGCCCGGCTTGCGGCAATAAATCCCATGGTTACCAAAACGGCAACGCATAACGGCGTCACCGAAACCCAAAAGTTAAAAATCGCAAATTGGGCCGAAGAATTCGCCTTGTTTAAAGACGCCGATATCAATAAACCCGCCTGGACCAACAGTTATAAAGTAATTAATGAAGGCGGCCTGTTGATTTACCGCGCAAAGGAAGACCAGTTACAGGTACACGAAATATTGATCAAAAGCGAACAACAAAAGATAAAATGGATATTGATCTATACCCGCGCCCCCAAAAATATCCTTTATAAATCCTACACCAAACTAAGCTATTTTCCCGACTCATTGTACATGATCGAAATGGATCAGAATGTAAGGCTGTTGGGTGCCAACACCTACAAAATAAAAGGGCTTATTGCAAAATAAGAATAGGCACAAACATGTTGAAGATAGACCAAAAAAGTTGACCTGTCCTTTTGGCCAGCGCGGTACCCTGCACCTTGGGGAGTGAAAAATATATTTCCACACCTTCTTGCAATTACCAAAATAACTCCCAACATTTATATCATTATTTAATCCTAACGCTTTAGCTCATATGAAAAATACCTCAAACCATCATCACCCATAGGCGAAGATAAATCCTGCTGTTTTCTTTGGGGACTTTTGAATCCCTGCACCCCGTTATTTAATTTCTTAAACCTTAGTTCTTATGTCCAAAAAACATATTTTCCTGTTTTTTGCAGGCTTATTTTTTGCAAGCCCGTTAGTCGCTCAAAACATTGTCAGCGTCAACCCCTCCACAGGGACCGCCAACGCTGTAATACCTATTTATACCGTTACCAGCGGGCAGATAGCTGTGCCGGTGAGCATCAGCTACAGCGGAACGGGGGTGAAGACACGGGACGTAGAAAACACAGCCGGCATGAACTGGCAACTCAACGCTGGAGGGTCGATCAGCCGCGAGGTACGCGGCTTGCCTGATGATGCTTCGCAGGACAACAGCGGTGCCAGTGTTTTAGGCTGGATGAGCAGCAGCAACACCGGTGCTGCCTACATAGGCAGCTTTACCATTCTGAATAACGGCAGTACCTGCAGTTACGGGCAAACCGACATCAGCAACATCAATACCAACATGCCTTACAAGTATGATACCGAACCAGACCTGTTTTACGTAAACGCTCCCGGCCTTTCGATGCAAATGGTTTTTGACCGCGTATCAAATGCATTTCATCCTATCAATTACCAGGATGTTACCATCACTTACACCCTTGTCGGCGGCAGCGGCTACAACCAGTACCAGATCGCTTCGTTTACCATCACGAATGATAAAGGCTGGGTGTACAGCTTTGCAGCGCCCGAAACTGTAATAGAACAAACCACGCTCGGCTCAAGCGGAACCGCAAACTACTTTGCCACCAAATACAACCAGTACAAAAACGGCATTACTTATTACGACAACTGGAACCTGATCAGTTTAGCCGACCCCAACAGCAATGCGGTAACCATGACCTATTCAACAGCCCTTACCCGTTACAGTACTGATTCTGTAAACGTATACCTGGCCGGTTCAACCACCAAATCTTACCAGTATTCGGTTCTTGAATCGGTTACGCCACAAGTGCTCAGTACCATGAACAGTACCAATCTCAATTCATCCAATACCAGGCTTACCTTCCACTTTAATTACCCTGGCGAGGTTAGCCAAACCGGACAGACGCTGGTCACTCAAATATGGGGCATGGGCCATACCTGGATGCTGGGTTATAATTCGGTGAGCTACAATACACATTATACCCGCGCCTTTTTAACAAGCTTTACCGATGCCGGCTGCGCCACGCCGGTATACTACCAGTTTGCCTATAACGGTGTAAATACAACAACCAATACCACCATATTGCCGGATTCGACGTCGAAACAGGTGGATTACTGGGGCTATTACGCCTCCACGGCCAGCAGCACTACACTGCAGCCCTATGTTTTTGTAAATCCATCCACTACGACTTATCCGCGGTATTTGGTTGATGCCTCCGGCTCGCCCGGCTCGGCCTATCCATACTATGTGGGAACCAGCCACCGGGCGGTATCGGCTTCGGATATCATAGACGGTAGTTTAAGCAAGATTATCTATGCACAGGGCGGCAGCACCAACCTCACTTACGAGCCGAACTACTATTACGACCCCACCATCAGCGCAAACGTGGCAGGTGGCGGCGTCCGCATCAAACAAATCATCGACTCAGCCGGAACGGGGACAACCAATCGTATTATCCGCAATTATACCTACACTAACCCAGGAACCACCGTTTCCAGCGGAGTGCCCGTGACCCTCCCTCAATTCGCATTTACCATACCGTATAGCGGCTCGGCTACCGGCCAAACGCTATGGACGGACGCCTCGGCACAATCGGATTACGATCTTTCGCCGGATGACCACACCATATTGTACGCCTACAGCAAGGTGAGCCAATACGGCGCGGGCAGCACGGTTTTTAACAATACCACGCCCGGCACCTTCTGGCAGGCCACCGCTACGCCTGTTTGCGGTGGTTGCACAGGCGTAGAATGGCGCCCCACGGTCAATGATGCCGCCAGTTATACCTGCCCCTCCACCAACGGGCCAATAGCGAATTTAACTTATTCGTATCCGTTCATCCCCAACCCCAATTATGATTTTGAAAGAGGACTGCCCATCTCGGTGAAAAACTACAACGACTTAAATACCGAAGTAAGCGAAACCGATTATACCTATGTAAGGACAGACACCGCATCCATCATCACCGCCTTTAAATCCGATGACGGCCCAACCGGTAGCGTGGCTAAGTTTTACAACAAGTACACCCTGTTTTATAATACCAGCGAACTGACTGCAACCGTCACCAAAACAGTATATGACAGCCAAACACTAAGCAACGGGCAAACCAGCTTGGTAAAATACTATTATACCAGTCCGAATCATAAGCTCCTTACAAAAACTATAGCGACCAACAGCGATAACAGCGTGGTAAATACTTATTTTTCTTACATAAAAGACTACGCTTCCGCCGGCAGTGCCAACTCCAATATCGAGGCTTTATATCAGCTTAAGCTGGCCAACGTAAATGCACCGGTTGAGACTTACCAGCAGGTTGTCAGAAGCGGCGCCACGGTAACCACCAGCGCTGCCCTCACCCTTTTCAGCGCCAGCGCCAACGGCACGGTAACCCATTACCTGCCTTCGCAGCAATACAAGCTCATACAGCCGAACGGCGAAACCACCACTTTTAGTAACTTCGCTATCAATACCAGCGGCGCAGGTTCCATCAGTATGGACCCCGGCTACTACCTGGCGGCCAACTTTGATACCTACGACAATGCCGCCTATCCTGAAACCGTCGACGACGCCCACAAGCGCATCGCCACCTCGCTGCAGGATTACCTCAGCAATAAACCCACCGCGGTTTTTAAAAACGCCGCGGCAGCCGAGGTGGCTTTCAACGATTTCGACAGCCAGTTCGCACCATCGGTTAACACGTTTACCATTACCGGCAGCGGTTCATTTACCCCTGTGGGCAGCCATGCAGGTAACGCGGCAGGGATGGCTACAGGTCAATCTATCACCTCAAGTACGGTTACCAGGAACACCAGCGCCGTCAATTATATTCTTTCATTCTGGATGAGCAACGCATCTTCCACTCAACTAACCTTTACCAGCTCAAGCCTCGGAACCAAAACATACCCCATCGCCGGCTGGACCTATTATGAATACACCATCCCCGCCAGCTCCCTGGGCTCAACCTTTACCATCGGGTTCAGTACCAACGAGAATATCTCGGTGGACGACATCCTGCTTTACCCCGACGTATCCGAAGCCACCACAGCAACTTTTGACCAAACGGCTCATTATAAAATCTGCCAAACCAACACCAACGGCGTATCCGCTTACTTTACTAACGACCAATGGGGCCGGGTGCTCTACGCTTACGATCAGAATTTCAACATTGTACAGCGCAACCAATATGTGAGCCTCCAAAATGCTCAATCCTTTTATAAGCCAACCATTGTTGTCCCCGCGAATGTGTACAAATGTATATCCGCTGTATTCAGCAATTCCTCGCCGGTTTCCTGCTATACCAACGGCTTGTATTATAAATGGAAGTTTGGCGACGGCGCCACAGACAGCACTTCATCCTTTAGCTCGGTTCAGCACACCTACGCGGATACCGGCCACTATACCATGACCTTGTCTGTCACCTCCCCGTTGTTTGGAACAAAAATCGATACAGTATCTGTTACCGTGGTCAACCTGCCGAGCACCGCCGTCACCTATACCAATACATGTACGCCGGGCGGCCATATTCCATCCGCAATTCTCTCGGTGGTATTTACACCAACAGTGAGTGGTACAACATATACCTTCACTACCGCGCAACTCGAGGCTGGCCAGACCATAACGCCCAACTCCTACACTATTCAGATAAACCCGGTAGGCACCAAATACAACAGTTCAACTAACCCGACCGGGTATGGCTCTGTCGTCTACACCGGTTCTTCCGGCTCGGGTACCTGTTGGAATTACACCGGCGGGTCGTTTTCTACAACCGATACTACCACCTGTACGCCAACCATCAACTTTCTGATTCAACCTGCATCGTGCCCCTGACCCAACAAACGGTATGGAAAACCTATCTCAACTTTAGCCATATGAACAATAAACCTCACTATATCGTCATCGCCGCCATCCTAAGCCTGCTGCTTTGCAACAGGGCTGCCGGGCAAACCAACGGCTTTGTGCAAACCGACAACATAAAAGTAGCCGGCGTTACCACCGATGCCCAGATCAACCCTTTAACCACTTATCACAGGCAAACCACCATCGTTTATTACGATGGTTTGAACCGCCCGCTGCAGGCCATTGCCGAGCAGGCCAGCCCGGGCGGCAAGGATGTGATACAACCGGTATATTACGATACGCTGGGCCGGCAAACCATCAGCTACCTGCCCTATAGTGACGAAAGCGGCAGCTATGCTACCGGAGCTTACCGCAGTAACGCGCTCAGCGGCGGACAATCCGGTTTTTATAATCAAACCGGGCAGTACCTTGTGCCGGTAGACAGTGAACCCTTCAGTTCGCGTGTATTTGAAAAAACTCCGCTGCAACGCTTGCTTGATGCCGGCATGGTGGGCAACGGCTTTCAGCCCACCAGCGGAAAGTATAAAACCGTTAACTACCGGCCCAATAACAGCACCACCGATGGCGGCATCCTCCTTTGGACCTGGAACGGCACTACCTATACCACCAGCGCAACCACCACCTATGCCAACAATTCCCTTTGGGTGACTGATGCCACGGACGAGGACGGCGTGGAAACCCGCGCCTTTGCCGACCTGGAGGGCCATATGGTATTAAAAAGACAAATACTTTCTTCGGGCAACCTCGATACTTACTATATTTACAATAACGCCGGAATGGTGGCCTATATAATCCCGCCGCTGGCCACAACTAATCTATCGGGTGTAAGCTATATCCTTACCGCCTCGCCAGTCGTGAATATGGTGTACAGCTTTATATATGATACCATGGGTCGGCTCATCCAAAAAACGGTGCCGGCAAAGGGGATCGTGTCCATTGTGTACGACCCCTTCAACCGCCCCTTGCTTTCGCAGGATGCCAATATGAATGCAAAAGATGAGTGGTATTACATTAAATATGATGCCAAAGGCAGGGCTATCGGCACCGGTATTTATACAGATGTGTCGCATTCTACACAGGCTGAAATGCAAAGCTATGTTAACAGCCTCGCCTGGGCATATTATTTCGAAATCCGCAGCACCACCAAAACCGATTCCGGTTATTATACAAATAACGTTTTTCCCAACAGCGGCATTAGCCCGCTTAGCTGGGCGTACTACGACAATTACAACATGAAAGATGGCAGTACAGCCGATTTTAGCTTTTCCACTACCCAGCTCGCCGGCGACACCGTTACCACGGCTCCCGTTAAAGGAATGCCTACCATTTCGGTGCAAACGGTAGTTGGCTCTGGCATAGCCGCCACCACCTGGCTTACCAAAGTGGTGTTTTACAACAAGAGACTAAACGTAATACAAGTACAATCCAACAATGCAGTCTATGCCGGCAACATGGCAAAGGTAACGGATTACCAGACCATCGTGCCTGATTTTACAGGCGTACCGCAAATTACGAAGGTGAGCAAGCAAACCGGCGCATCTACGACAGCAATCATTCAAACCAACCTCACCTACGACCAATCTTACCGGGTAACAAAGGTTGACCAGTATTACAATGGCTCAACTACCGTGAGCCACGTAGCGGCGTACACCTACAGCGAGGCAGGGCAGGTCGTCCAAAAAAGCTTAGCCTATAATACTTCCACATCAACTTGGCTGCAAAATCCGGATTACCGCTACAATATCCGCGGCCAGATCATGACCATCAACAACAGCAAGCTTACCGCCGATGGCGGGCAAACCTGTACCGATACCTACCCGGTT
>Ga0206864_1073_pt2 | contig 25790 bp, 21 predicted proteins | sample Alteio_BWOrgCont_42_FD_152632 | JGI IMG/M metagenome (GOLD analysis project Ga0206864, IMG submission 152632) | Enriched cells from forest soil in Barre Woods Harvard Forest LTER site, Petersham, Massachusetts, United States -... | ecosystem: Environmental > Terrestrial > Soil > Temperate forest >...
GCCCGAGATCAACACCTTTTGCATTAAGCCCGGCGGCTGTTTCGGCAATCCCATCACTTTTACCATTACGGTAACACCGGGGCCGGTACCCATTATCGTTTCCTCCACAGACACTTTGGCGGCACTTACAACTACCTACGGCACCCCATCGCCCCCGGAAAGTTTTACCGTTAGCGGCTCTCTCCTGCGGGCGGCCATATCGGTAACGCCGCCGCCCGGCTTTGAAGTAAGCCTGGATAATACGAATTTCAGCAGCACAGTGACGATAAACGGCTCCGGTACCATACCGGCAACGACGGTGTATATCCGCCTGGCAGCCGCCGACATCGTTGCCAGCTACACAGGCCACCTGGTGCTCTCCAGCCCGGGCGCCGGCAATAATAATATCGAAATTCTAAAAAGCACGGTCACCCCGGCTAACCTTATCATAACGGCCGATAATAAATCTAAAGCGTTCGGCGCGCCCAATCCGCCGCTAACAGCATCTTACCAGGGCTTTGAAAACAACGATACTGCCGCGCAGCTCGTTTTCCCGCCCGCACTCAGCACAACTGCTGTTACCTCTTCTCCCGCTGGTCAGTATCCCATTACCGTGGGAGATGCTTACTCGCCAAATTATAATATTTCCTACGTGCAGGGCGCCTTAACCGTCACGCCAGACGTCATCATTCCCAACACCTTTACACCAAATGGCGATGGTATCAACGATACCTGGGATATTCAAAAAATAGGCGATTACCCAAACTGCACGGTACAGGTTTTTTCGAGGTACGGGGAAATGGTATTCCAATCCGTCGGCTACGGCAACCCCTGGAATGGCACTTACAAGGGTTCCCCGTTACCTGAAGGAACTTATTACTACATCATCAACCTGAATGCCGGCGTGCCGCTACTATCGGGTTTTGTGGCCATCATCAGGTGATCCCGATAGCTATCGGGAGTGAGTGGGCAGTGGTGAGTGGCAGGAGCAATTTCCGGTAGGCAGTTGGCAGTTGGTGGTGTAGTGAGCTGGTTTATGAATTTCGAACGATCATAAGAGAAGATCCCGGAGTGTTCGCATCTTGATTCATAACGCAAACTTCATTTAAAGTAAAATGTTTGATACCAGGATATGCCGAGTCATGGCGGGGTCCGGTGATTGCTCCTTACAAAAAATAATTGCTTAATTTTAAAAAATATGTGCCTGCCTGATCCGGGCACGCGAACGGTGGCCTGGTATTTATCATATGAAAAGCGCTTTCCTCATTTTATTTTTATTGGGATTTCTCTTCTTCACGGCAAAAAGAACAAATGCCCAGGCTGTCATCACACCAGGCAGGGTGATCGGGCAAATTACAGCGTGCCAGGGCGCGGAGTCCGAAAACCAGGAGTACGAATACTTTACTTTGCTGGGTTTTAACCTTACCGGCACGATCAATGCTGCCGCAACTTCGGGCTTTCTGGTCTCTACCAATCTCAATAAAGGTTTTAAAAGCAACATCACGATAACTCCCCTGAAAGGAGCCGTTATCGACACTGTTTACGTGCGTTTGGGCCCGACTGCCATTGCCGGAAATGTAAGCGGAGTGGTCGTCCTTACATACGACGGCCTTGCACCGCAAACGGTTGCCGTAACCGGCACGGTGTTATCCATGCCGACAGCCGATCCCGAACCCAACATAACGGTGGAGAACGGCACCACACTGCTAAGACTGAATTTCGAGGGGACAGGCAATATGTATAGCTGGACCAGCAGCAACCCCAACATTGGCCTGGCAGCAAGCGGAATCGACTCCTTGCCAACCTTCAGGGTGCTCAGTAACAGCAACTCAACTGTTGTCGATACCATAACGGTGACACCTGTGTTAGCAGGAATGGCATATGTCACGAACAATGCATCCCCTACGGTTTCGATCATCAACACACTCACCAACACACTCGATACCACCGTAACTGTTGGAGGTAAAGGACCCACCAGCGAAATATTGAGCCCCGATGGCAGCAAACTCTATGTACTGGATACCAGCTCCTCAACTATTTCGGTTATCAATACCCTAACCAATAAGCTGGTCAATTATCTTTATATTCCATTAAAGCCCTTCCCAAATTATCCCTACCAGATTGCGCTGAACCACGATGGAAGCCAGATCTACCTGCTCACCTGGGGGTCCGGCACTGTTTTCATTCTCGACGCGCAAACGGGTGCCCTAATTTCCACGCAATCTGCCGGCGGGATTTTTGCGAGCGCGATAGCATTCAGTGTGAGTGGCAACCTTTTTTACGTAGCCGCTGATCAAAATGGCGACCAGGGGGTGCTAAATGTGTTCAATACAGGCAGCAATGCACAAACCTTCGGTATACCCGTACCCATTTATCCGGGTGTACCAAAGTATCCGCCGCCGTATACTTATTTCAATATAATTTCCAGCCCTGATAGCACCCGCTTGTATATAGCAAACACAGACGTGGTGACGGTGGCTAATACCGTGACCCAACAGGCCATCGCCACACTGCCGGCCGGCTACGGGGGGATGGGTACCCCGCTTGCAATAGCCATTAGCCCCGATGGCAAAACGCTTTATGTGCTGGTAGATGATGTAGGCACCATCAACATGGTGCAAATTTTCGACACAGCGACCAACGCCGCTATCGGCTATGTCGACATCCAACAAGGAGTTCCTTCCGGTCTTTGCATAAGCCCTGACGGATCATACTTATACGTGAGTTTAACCGGTACAAATACAGTTGCAGTCATCAACACCCAATCCAACCAGGTAATTGCAAACATACCCGTTGGTATTAAGCCCGAGATCAACACCTTTTGCATTAAGCCCGGCGGCTGTTTCGGCAATCCCATCACTTTTACCATTACGGTAACACCGGGGCCGGTACCCATTATCGTTTCCTCCACAGACACTTTGGCGGCACTTACAACTACCTACGGCACCCCATCGCCCCCGGAAAGTTTTACCGTTAGCGGCTCTCTCCTGCGGGCGGCCATATCGGTAACGCCGCCGCCCGGCTTTGAAGTAAGCCTGGATAATACGAATTTCAGCAGCACAGTGACGATAAACGGCTCCGGTACCATACCGGCAACGACGGTGTATATCCGCCTGGCAGCCGCCGACATCGTTGCCAGCTACACAGGCCACCTGGTGCTCTCCAGCCCGGGCGCCGGCAATAATAATATCGAAATTCTAAAAAGCACGGTCACCCCGGCTAACCTTATCATAACGGCCGATAATAAATCTAAAGCGTTCGGCGCGCCCAATCCGCCGCTAACAGCATCTTACCAGGGCTTTGAAAACAACGATACTGCCGCGCAGCTCGTTTTCCCGCCCGCACTCAGCACAACTGCTGTTACCTCTTCTCCCGCTGGTCAGTATCCCATTACCGTGGGAGATGCTTACTCGCCAAATTATAATATTTCCTACGTGCAGGGCGCCTTAACCGTCACGCCAGACGTCATCATTCCCAACACCTTTACACCAAATGGCGATGGTATCAACGATACCTGGGATATTCAAAAAATAGGCGATTACCCAAACTGCACGGTACAGGTTTTTTCGAGGTACGGGGAAATGGTATTCCAATCCGTCGGCTACGGCAACCCCTGGAATGGCACTTACAAGGGTTCCCCGTTACCTGAAGGAACTTATTACTACATCATCAACCTGAATGCCGGCGTGCCGCTACTATCGGGTTTTGTGGCCATCATCAGGTAGCAGGTTTCGAATGCGGATTGGGGAATGTCGAGTGCGGAATGATTGCAAATGCGGAAAGTGAGTGCGGTTTACAGGCACTCCGCCGTGCCACCTGCTTCACTAAAAACTACGGAGGTTGAAAAAAGCTATTGCGGGCGAAGGGCGTGAATGTCCGATGGGGTGCTGCAACAAGTTTGTAGTGACTTTTTATAAATAACCGATAATCAGCATATATTGTTTAAGGATGTTGCAGGCTTTGGTGTAAACGCCCCGACGTAGATGCGTGGCCTGAATAGTCGTGGGGCGCCGAAACAAGGGACGACTTTGGGGGAGACGCTGGCTATTGGCCCGTCATCCCTATTTTTTCCAGGGTGCGCCGTGGGCGTAGGACTCCTTATGGAAGTGGGTACTCAGCATGCTTTGGGGGAACGACGCGTTTGCGTTCGCTATTTATAATGAAGGATTTATTGGTAGCCAATATACGGCCGCACCTCATCCTTATTTTTCACCTAAAATGCCTTCGAAAGGACAAAATATCGCCCTCTATACCAAAAACAGTGATCGGGCCACTTCTGTAAACAAAAAAGGCCGCTCCAAGTGACGGAGCGGCCTTAACCAATATTGGTGTTTTGGCTTATTTCTTTAGCCGGTACGCGCCGTCATTATTACTGTTAATAACAACGATGTTATACAGCAGCGCTTTCTCGGGTCCCGCTATCGCAATACTCTGGCTATCGCCTTCGATTGTCACAGGTAACACATAAGTACCGGGATCGACCCCAATAGCTGCCGCATTGATCACGATCTTAGCATAGGCCAAGCGGGCGCCTGCATCAATTGTCGGGTTCAGGCCTGTTGTTCCTACAACGGTATAATCAGCGGCCTTCAAAGGTTGCAAGCCTGAGTCATTCGCTGTATTATACGCGTTCAGCGTTGTGAGGTCCGTCACTGACAGGTTAACGGTCAAATTGGATTTGAGCGGCGCCGGTGAAGCCAGGTTCACGTAAACGAGCAAGGTATCGGAAGAACCCTTTGCAAGGTCGTATGTTTCTGTTTGAAAAACACCCCCTATACCAGCCTCGTCGCCAACTTCCGCTAAGGGCAGCTCAACGAGGGGCGCCACCGCGCCAAAATCAACGTAGTGTGATGAGTCCTTCAGGCACGAACTTAAGGAAGCCATGGCCGCGAAGGAAACAACTGCTAATTTTATATAAAATCTCTTTTTCATTTTTTTAAATTATTAAAGTGTTTTATTTACGGTTACCCAATCGATGTGCTGCAGGTGAGGGCGTAGGAGCGGCAATCGGCGTAGTTAAAGCCCAGAATATTTTTGAGGTAAACTGATCAATGGTCCCTTCAGCATTTACGTTCGACAGGTTGGTGTCATACTCTACCTCCGGATACAATATCCTGGTTGGCAGAACTGTACCGAGCGTGGCTTCGTCAGCTGAACGTGGGATAGCGGTAGGGTAGCCTGTTCTCCTGTATTCGTTATACTGCTCAAACACCCCGTAGCCATTTAAAGCGATATATTTTTGGGTAATGATGTTCTGCTCAGTGGCCGTTGCTACACTTGGCTGGGCGTAATAGGACGCCGCCTGTGCGTCGGTAAGACCCAAACTTTCAAATGATGCAGTGATACCTGCCTGGTAGAGTGTTAGTGCGGTTGAAGAACTCGTTAACATCCCGTCACTAACGGCTTCAGCCTGTAGGAAATACGATTCCGCTGCCGAAAAGATCACCGCATTCATGCTGGCGGATTTTAGCAAACCCGGTCCCACGGTACTTAAACTCTGTTCAACATTAGTATCGGCGCTGGTGCTTATGTCGCCTAAGTAAAGGCCGCGCACAACCATGGTGCCCGGGGGTATAGAGCCCGGCGTATCATCTGGCCCGGGGGTCGGCTCGGCTACCGGGAGATAAAACAGGGGCAAACGTGGGTCGTTAAGGCCATGCAGCAGATAGATGCTGTATTTATTGGCCCTTACCAGGTTATTTTCCGGATTATCGTTCTGGGTATAACCGTAAGCATGCCAGAATGGGCTTTCCTGACCGCCGTACGCATCGTTCAGGGTATAACCGGGATTTGCCTCCGCATCAAGGGTCGAATTCAGGTAACCGGCGCTCGCTGTTGAATTTAATTCGGTTTTCAGCGAAGCGAAGTTGCTCAGGTTTGACTGACGCATGATGTAACGTAGTTTAAGCGTATTGGCAAATGCTAACCAGCCTGCCATGTTGCCGCCGAAGATGATATCATCTCCTGCTGGCGCACTGCTGCTGCCATTCTTCGTAATGGCGGCAATCGCTGCGTCGAGCGCGGCAATTTGATCGGCGTAAATCGTGGCGCCTTTGTCGTAAGCAGGGAACAAAATTTTAGGATTGAAGGCCTGGGAGTAGGGACAGTCATTGTAGTTGTCGACCAGCTGTTGCCAGTCATATGCCTCTAATATTTGCGCTATCGACTGATAATCAGGAGCACCAGCCGCTGCTGCGAGGGTCTCCAGGTTCTTAAGGTTTGAAATATTGAGGTACAGATCGCTCCAAACCTGGAAATTGGAGGTGGTAATGTTATAATCGGTGATAGCAGGCTGAATGATATAACCGCTGCTGGTAGCCCAGGTACCATCCCAGTAACCATAATTTGTGTAGCCGCCGCCAGAGACACCATTGGGAATATCTGCCAGTATTTTTTCTGCCCCGGTCAACGCGAGCTGCGGGGTCGACACCGAGGGTAAGTTCGGATTTGCAGTTTGGTCGAGGAACTTTTTACATCCCGACAAACCTATTGCGGCAAGAGCCGCTATAAATAATACTTTTCTTTTCATTTTCGTTTCAATTAAAATGTTACGTTTAAATCAGCTCCATATATCCGTGGAGAGGGCAACGAACCGGTATCATTTCCACCAATTGCATTGCTGGCTGTTCCGGCGTTGCTCAACTCGGGGTCACCCCATTGTTCGGTCTTTGGCAGGAACAGGAACAGGTTTCTGCCGGTAAGGGCAAATGTCAAACCTTTGATAAACCCGGTATGTTTAATGAATTTGGTTAAATTAAACGTCAGGCTAACTTCACGTATCCGCCAGAATGCCGCGCTCGACACGTAAGGGGTACCCACGTTAACCGGGTAAGTTGACCAGTATTCCCAGCCGCCTTTATATACAGGCGTGGTGTTGGTTTGATAAGTGTTTGCCCCTGTTTGGATTACCGAGTTAGGGTAAATGAAGATGGAACGACCGGCTGACGCTGATACGGCTGATGAGCCGGCAAAGTCCATAAATGAACCGATACCGTTGTAGATCACATCGCCTCCGCGATAATCAGCCAGGATGGTGAGCGATACTATGTTATAGCTGATCGCCGTGGTTACACCCAAAGTATATTTTGGTGTAGTTCTTCCCTGGTCAACCGGGGTGGGATTGTCTGCAGGCACACCGTTGTTTGGATTCACAATAACCTGGCCCTGCGGGGAACGTTGATAGTCCGTTACATATAATTGCGGGAAGGCCTGGCCTACAACAGCATATTCACCGCCAACGTTTACGCCGTTAACGCTGTATTGATTGCCAATATCTAATTTGGTAACACCGGGCAGTAAGGCTACCACTTTGGAATTGTTCACAGAGAAGTTACCGCCAACTGTCCAGCCAACGGTGTTAGGCCCTTTCGGGAAAACAATCGCATCCGCACTAAATTCCTCACCGTAAGAGTCGATCTCCCCCGCGTTGATCACTTCGCTGGTGTACCCGGTAGAAGGTGAAAGCGTAATGGGTATGGTTTGGTTATGGCTCTTTTGATAATAATAATCCGCTGTAAGATGTACCCGGTCGTTAAATAAACCGATCTCGGTACCAAATTCCTGCTCCGAAACAATTTCCGGTTTCAGGCCTGGCGAAAATTCAGTGGTATTAAGCGTCAAACCTGTATTGCTTCCATAAGGAAAACCGCTGGTTGGCGAATAGGTAGGTTCGAGACTGTAAGGTGCTATCGAAACCTGGCCTACACGGCTCAAGTCGGCATACAGCTTCCAATAGTTAAGCACATTACCGGATTTGAGGGCCGGAAAGGCATCCGTAGGGATAAACGTTCCCTTTACAGAAGGGTAAAAGAACGACTGGTTAGCGGCGGAAAGCCTGCTGTCGCGGTCGTTTCTTAAAGTGCCTTCGAGGGTAGCCCAATTTTTATAGCTAATTGTGAGGTCGCCAAAAAAAGCAAGCTGCCGGATCACGCCATTGGCTTGCTGTAAGGTAGGCGAGCCGCTAATGGTGTTTACGTTATAATAACCCGGAACCACAAGGCTTCCGCTGGAGTCGTAGGTATAATCTACGTTTTCAGACCATATGGAATTACCCAACAGCAAGGTGGTCTTAAAATCATTAAAGAAGTTATGGTGGAAATTTAGCAATGCTGTTCCTTCCAGGCGCGAAAGGCCCTGGTTACCATAAAAGCCGGGCGAATCGCCACCGGTGTTTACGATACCGGCGCTGCCATCGCCATAGTCGATAAGGTCCGCTACAGCAGCCTTAGGGTGGGGATCTATAACGTATTCGTTAACACCGCCCCAGCCGTTGTAGAAGTATTCCGGCACGCTTTGCGCGTAAGCGTTCCAATCCAGTTCCGCTTTGATCCCCTTTTGCCGGTTAGTACCCGTATTGTCATCTACACGGTAAGTAATGTCCAGCCATTTGGTTGGCGAAAGCCCAAGGTTCAAAAAGCCCTGCAGCTGGTCGATATTGGTAGTGTACCTGGAATTATAAATCCCCCAGTATGGGTTCCAGGAATATGCCGAGAAGTAGTTATTCTCGTTGCCGGGCCCGGTAGGGTTATTTACATCCTGGAAATTCTTAATGTTATATTCGGCAGGGAACTGCAGCAAGTTGTCGTACAAGCCGCTGCCATCAGGCTGTTGCCAGAACTGGCTGAACACCTGCCGGGTGTAGTTGCCGGAATATTCTATTGAGAATATACCGTATGTTTTTTTACCGGACGCCCGGACGTTAGTCAGATTTGCGGCATCCAATGGCACAATGCCGGTTTGGTTGGTATTACGTGCCGAAAAACCAAAATAGTTATTGGCATCACCCTGGCGCAACGATATATCGTTTTGCTCATTTACACCGGTATTAAAAAACGCCTTTATCGGGGGAGTTTTCTGCGCAGTGTAAGCAGTTGTTTGCTCGGGGCCGGTTAGACTGTTGAGAGGCGTACCGATATCCTGTATCGATCCGTTGAACGGAGGACCGTAGTTCTGGTTCTCGAAAGGCACGTCCTCCGGCAATGATGTGAGCGGATTAACGAAGGGACTGCCTTCACCGCCATACTCACCGTAGTTGCCCTGAAGCTTTGGTAAATTTGCAACCTGGCTTAAGGTAACCGAGTTATTGTAAGTAATGATCGGTTTAGCCCCTGCTGTTCCTTTTTTGGTGGTGATCACGATGGCGCCGTTGGAAGCTTCGGAACCATACAACGCGGCAGCGCCCGAACCGGCCAACACGGTATAAGTGTCGATATCATCCGGGTTAAGGTTCTCAACCACCGCGGCCGGAACCGGCGAACCATCGACAACGAACAGGGCCTCGTTGTTCCCTAATGCGGAACGATTGCCACGCAAGGTAACACGAATGGTCGGGTTGATACCCGCATCGGTTTGCTGTATAACCAAACCGGCAACCTTACCGGTCAAACCGTTGATCGGGTCAGTCGGTTCGGCTATGTTTGCACTGGCGCCAGTGATAAGCGTGGTAGCATAACCAACCTCGCGGTCGGCCTTTTTAATGCCCTGCGCGCCGGTTACCACAACTTCTCCCAGTTGCTGGGCGGCTACATTCAGCACGATGTCGATTACCGATGCCCCGCTAACCGCCTTTTCCTGGGTAGTATAGCCTATAAACGAGAAAACAAGCACGCCATTGGCTGGTACACTGATAGTGTATTTACCGTTGGTGCCTGTTTGCACGCCTAATGAGGTCCCCTTGATCTTTACTGATACTCCCGGAATGGGTAGGCCATCATCTTTGGCCGTAACCGTACCAGTAACTGTACGGTTTTGTGCGAATACCTGTGTAATGCATAACATCAGAAAGCACAAACTTACTAGTAGAAGTTTTTTCATGTTTGTTAATAATAAGATCAGTTAATAGTTAATTAATCATAAAAGTAGTGTTACCTTATCGAAAACGCAAATTAAATGTTAAAAAAGTTAAAAAAAGTTAAAAATTTAACACTTTCGTCTGTCAAAATAAAAAAATATAGTACTATGTATTGCATAATACAATCTAAAACATATATCTTTGCAGTATGATTGTTGAAAATACACAAACCCAAATGCGGAAAGGAATACTGGAGTATTGCATTCTTTCCATTATCGCAAAGGGAGAGACCTATGCCTCCGACATTATTGCCGATCTGAAGAAGGCCCAACTCCTTGTTGTTGAGGGTACTTTGTACCCTTTATTAACACGTTTGAAAAACAACGGATTGTTAACTTATAACTGGGTCGAATCCACCTCGGGGCCGCCCCGCAAATACTATGTATTGTCCGACGAAGGCCTTAATGTACTGCAGCAACTCGATAAAACCTGGGAAGAACTGGCCTTTGCCGTGCAAACCGCTATCGGGGACAGGGGGAAGCAGGATGTGGGCAGTGGACAGTAGGCAGTTTGCAGTAGGCAGTTTGCAGTTTGCAGTTTGTCCTTGCTAAAAAATAAATAATGACCAACTATTAATCACCAAATAAAATGAACAAAACAATTATCATCAATATAAACGGTATCGTTTTCCACATTGAGGAAGATGCCTACGAAATATTAAAGAATTACATGACGGATGTAAAACGTCATTTCTCCACCTCGGCGGACAGCCTCGAGATTACCACCGACATCGAAAACCGTATCGCCGAAATGTTTTCCGAGATCCTGGCGCGTGACAACAAGCAGGTAATTATCGAGCTGGACGTAAACGCCGTGATCAGCCAGATGGGGACTGTAGCAGACTTTGCCGATGCTGACGAAGAAGAAAAAACAAGCCACAACCCCTTCGGCGATTTTGCGTCGACCAACCGCAGGCTGTTCCGCGATCCGGACGATCACCTCGTAGCGGGTGTTTGTGCGGGCATAGCCAATTATTTCGATTTTAACCCGGTTTGGATCCGGCTTGCCTTCGCCATTTCCTGCGCTTTTGCCGGAACCGGCCTTTTAATATACATTATATTATGGATAGTCATCCCCAAAGCGGCGTCGCGTGCCGACAGGATGGCCATGAAAGGTGAAAAACAAAACCTGCAGGGCTTTAAAAAGAATTTTGAGGAGGAAATGAACGCCATGCGCAGCAATCTCAGCAATTTCGGCCACGAAGCACGTCCTTTTGTTTACAAGGCCCGCGATTTCGCCGGCGACTTTTTCCATCACTTTGGCGTTTTCCTCGTTGTGCTCGGCAGAATATTGGTTAAAATTTTTGGCGTATTTATTCTTTTAGCCTGTTTGGGTTTCAGCATTGCCGCCATTGTTTTCCTTGTCATGTTCCTTGGATTTGCCGGCGACCATCCGCATAACTTCTTCCCCGCGACGATTATGTCCGATCATAATGCCGACAACGTATATATATGCGTGTTCCTGGCCGTTATCATCCCGCTGCTCAGCATCATCCTGCTTACGCTGAAAGGTTTTTTTAATATCGGCAATATCGGCAAGTCAACCGGGACGGTGTTCCTGGTTATATGGATCTGTTCCTTAGGCATGCTTATCTATTATGCGGTGCGTATTTCCGCGAACTTCAGGGGGTCGGCCAGCATTACCGAAACCATAAAGATAAAACCCACAAAAGACAATACTTATTACTTACAATTAAACAATTTGAAATACTTCTCGCACGACGACAGCGTAAGGTTGGATATCAAAGACCACTTCAAAAACATGACGGTAGTTGACGACGAGTACAACGGGTTCCATGATGAGCCCAACAGTGTGGATATCCATATCGAGAAAAGCGATGTCGCCTACCCTGAACTGGAAGAATCCTACAATGCCAAAGGATACGATTACGATCAGGCGCTGCTCAATGCCCGCAACACCACTTATATTTTTGCACAGCAGGACTCTGTTTTAAAATTCGATTATGCGCTCCGTAAAAGGCCAGGTACGCCATGGCGCGACGAATCTATTAATATTACTTTAAAACTCCCGTTAAATGCCAAAGTACTGATAGACCAGAAGCTTGACAACTACGTGCGCGACATTAATCTTTATGACTGCAATATGCAGGATAAAAGACAAAGATATGAGCCTGCAGTATTTACTATGACTGACAACGGATTGCAATGTAAAATTGATACCTTGGTAACTGCAAAAAAAGATACCGCGGTAAAAGTAAAAAGTGATACTGCTAAAGCTGACCAGTAATGAAAACACTGCTAACCTATAAAAGCCTGCTGCTTGCCGGCGGGCTTTTATTCATCTCCTTCAATATCTTCCACTTCGCAATGAGGTCTCCTGCCGCTGTCGCCAGGCCATCAGGTATAAAAAAGGAGCTCGTCGCTATCCGGACCAGCCTGGATTCTTCCGAAGTCACACTCTTCGAGGAATTAGCAGGAAAACTGTTTCCTGTATTAAAAAATTTGAATAAGATGTAACCTCAAGGGGAATTCTGTCATCTTATATTCAGTAATTAACTATTAGCAAAAACATTTCCGAAGTCGGTAACAAACACCGCCAGCGTTAAAAACAGGGGCTTGCCCCTCCGGAAATGCTATTGCCCAAAAATTAAAAAACGACAGACTATTGAATGAAGAAACACACCTATATAATATAACACATCCGGCGCCGGCATTCCGATAGCCGGATAATCAGAACAAATATTTAAACACGCTTAAAAAAAATGAAAATTTTTTAATGGGATTGCTATGGCTGGTGAGTGGTGAATTGTGAGTGGCGGTGGCAGTAGCAGTGGCAGTGGTGGTTGTAAGTAGTAGGTGGTGAAAGGCGAAAGGTAAAAGGCCAAAGGTAAGTCGTAAATCAATTTATGCTTATCCGACTTCAAACTTCAGACACAAAATCCCCCACTCATCACCATATCCCGACCGGTGGTCAAAAAAAGTTCGGCAGCTGGCAGCACCAGGGTTTCTTTACAACAAAAATATAACACACAACCATGAAAACGGTAAACACCCTCATAATCTCCCTGTTGTTCATCTTCAGTATAACGACAGTAACGGCCCAGCCTGCGCCACCGTCCATAACCGTAAGCGGCTCGCTGCTTGACGAAACGGCCAGGCCGATGGGCTACGCCACAGTAAGTTTACTCAATGCTAAGGATTCGACCGTGGTAAAAGGCACGCTGAGCAATGATGCCGGGCTTTACACCTTTAGTAATATAGCGCCGGGCGACTACCTGGTAAAAGCTACCGTTGTTGGCTATGCCAATGCCAATGGCAGCGTGTTTACGCTAACAAAGGCCGAAAAAAGCATTACGGTACCTGTTATAAAAATGCAGCCCGCCAGTCACTCATTGAATGCGGTGAGTATTACCGCCTCAAAACCACTGATTGAGCACCAGGTGGATCGCGTGGTAATGAATGTAGAAAACAGCGTGCTGGCAGCCGGCAACTCGGCCATGGATATTTTGGAACGAGCGCCCGGTGTTTCGGTGGATAAAGACGACAATATCAGCCTTAAAGGCAAACAGGGCGTCACCGTGATGATCAACGATAAGCTAACCTACCTTTCGGCTGCCCAGCTGGCAACCCTGCTGCGCTCCACGGACGGCAATACCATTCAATCCATCGAGATCATCACCAACCCTTCCGCCAAGTACGATGCGGCAGGCAACTCGGGCATCATCAACATCAAACTAAAAAAGAATAAACAAGCGGGAACCAACGGAAGCGTCACTGTGGGAGCGGGATGGGGAAGGTACGGGCAGGATAACGAAACCTTAAACCTGAACCACAAAGAGGGCGGCCTGAATGTGTTTGGAACCTTCAGCCATAACGATGTGGAGCGTTTCCAGGATATAGGCCTGATGCGGGTGATCGACAGCGTGGGCCACAACACTTATTTTAACCAGCATACCTATATGCCCGAAAGCGATCATAACAACAGCTACCGCCTGGGCGCCGATTACGACCTGAGCTCAAAAAACACCATAGGTTTCCTCGTCAGCGGCTATTTTAATGGTGAGAATGACAACAACAATACCAATACCTATATCGGCCAAAGCTTTTCCGAGGTCGATTCTTCGCTGCACACGGTTTCGCTTATCCATCAAACTTACCATGATATTGCAGCCAATTTAAACGACGTCTACAAATTAGACACCCTGGGCCAGGAGTTGAGTGCTGATCTTGACTATTCCAATTTCCGTAACAGTTCTGTGGCCGGGTACAACACTGATTTCTTTTTGCCGAATGGGGCCGTACAGCAGCCGGCAGAGTTCCTGGGAAACATTTCACCATCTACGATCAATATCCGCGCCGGGAAAGTCGACTATACAAACCCGGTCAGCAAAACCCTGAAGTTTGAGTCGGGCTTAAAATTCAGCGACGTAAAAACTGATAACGACCTGCTGCAAACCGAATCCACCACGTCGCCATACATCGACAACAACCATTTCGTTTATGATGAAAAGGTGGACGCAGGCTATGTTAATTTTAAGAAAGATTTCCAGGGCTATTCTGTGCAGGCCGGTTTGCGCGCCGAATATACCAGCTCATCCGCGGTAGGCGATTCGGCCAACGTCGTGCAAAGCATCCCACGCCATTACCTCGACCTGTTCCCGAGTTTATTCGTCGATCATACCATCAACGATAAAAACGAGATCACCTTTTCGTACGGCCGCCGTATCGACAGGCCGCAATACGACAATTTGAATCCATTCGTCTATCACCTCGATCCCTACACCTACCAAAAGGGCAACCCCTACCTGCAGCCGCAGTACACCAATAATTTCGAACTCAATTACACTTACGATAAAAACATTACGCTAACCTTAGGTTACAGCCGCACTACAAACGTCATTACTCAAATCCCCGGCACCGACCCTGTAACTAAAGTTTCGTTCGTTACCGAGGAAAACCTGCAAATACAAAATGCCTATAACATCAACCTCTACGCCCCTTATACCGTGAACAAATGGTTTGAAGGCAATGTTAACATCACCGGCTTTTACCTTGGCTTTATCTCCAACGGCCTTGAAGGCGCCGACTTAAATGCCGGCGAGCCCGCTTACCATGTAAGGGCTACTGAAACGTTTACCCCGATAAAAGGATATAAATTTGAGCTGACGAGTGATTACCAGTCATCCTTGATATACGGGTTGTTCAATGTAAAACCACAGTACTCAACTGATGCGGGAGTCAGCCATTCCTTCGATGATAAAAAGGCAAATGTCAAATTTTCTGTGAGCGATATATTTAACCAGCGCACCAACAATGTAAGCAGCAATTACGCTGATAATGATTTGATCATTAACCAGCATCGCCAATCGCGCGTAGCCCGGCTCACTTTCACGTACAATTTCGGCAATAATAAGATCAAAGCCCGCGAGCACCAAAGCGGGGCTGATGACGAAAAGAATAGGGTGAAGGGGAATAATTGAGTGGGTGAGCGGTGAATTGTGAGTGGTGAGTCGCGGTAAACTGTTTATAGCTGATAGATCATGGTTCATAGCCGAAGCTTTGTGTATCATCGAACATCGTATATGGTGCTGGATGGAGTTAATATTATCTGGTATCTTTTTCATATCAGACATCCGATTGGGTCGATCTGTTGTCGTGGAAAAATTACAGGAAGGAAAAATTTGTGTTTTCACGGACTGCAGTAATCGGTTGGGGGTTGGCAGCAGCCGTTGGCAGTTTGATGTATCCCTCCGTCTCAAATATCTCATCTTTAGAAACTACAAGGGCCGGATGGGTTTGAGGTGTCCTACCCGTGTAGAAAGCGATCTCAATAATGTCCCTTTGATGGACGGTCATAAGTATTTAAGCACTTTGTTTTTCGTTGCTTCAGCCCGATGCGAAAAATGCTTTTCATAGTCCTCCTTCGTGAGTTTATCTAATTTAGTCAAACTCGACTGCCGTATGGTTACGCCGAGCTTTTTCAATTGAGCGATGACCTCCTCGGTATTATTATCGGGAATGTCAATGGTGAACGTTGTCATGAATATCTTTCCGTTTTAACAAAAATAACACTTTTAATTGAAACAGAATAAATGATGAAAGCCAAATCCACTGTACGCCCGCAGCCTATTTTCCGCTGCCGCCGCTACTGCTATTCGTCCGCCATAGCTTTAGGGGCGTCGGAACTACCACTTCAACCTAAATAGCCCCTTATAAATCCGCAGCATTTTTACCTATTATTGTATACCAAATTATTTCCAAACAACATTTAAACTTAACACCCATGCCTGCTATCCCCGCGATTCTAAAACCTTATCAAAACGGCGCCAGCAAAACCCGCATCATCGCGGGGGCAATCGCCCTGGCTGCAATAATAGAATACGTCATCGCCGAAGCCATCACCGCAATAGCCTGGAAAAATCCGCCTTACAACTATGCGCACTACTTTATCAGCGACCTCGGCGTTTCCGGTCCGCCGGTGACATTCCAGGGCAGGTTCATCTATTCGCCGATATACTATGTTATGAATTCTGCCTTTTTCATCGAAGGTGTTTTGGCCATTGCGGCCGCCCTGCTGTTGCGGCAACTATTTACTTCCAAAACCGGACGCGTTACCCTGCCGGTGCTGGCCATTCTCCATGGCATCGGCATGTTTGGCGTGGCTATTGTACATGGCTCACCCGATACGATGGACAAACCCATCGGCGCGGTGCACGTCATCGGCGCATCCCTTGCCATCATATTAGGCAACGTAGAGTGCATCATTGCAGGCATAGCTGCCCGGCGATTCGGCGCGCCCCAATGGTATAAAAATTACAGTGTGTTTACGGGTGTGATCGGGTTGTTGGGCCTGGTAGCTTTGTTGACACTGCGCAGCATTCCGCCCGGCATTACCGAACGTATTTCAGTATACAGCATTATTGGGTGGGATATAACAACCGGCATCTTTTTGCTGGGGGCATTGAACAGGGCGAAAACCTAAGAAATTGCGCTCCGCTTTTGTCAGTTGGCCTTACCCCCCATTTTGTCCCCGCAGGGTCTCGCATCGCTTTAAGTTAACCCACAAAAACCCCAAGCCTTACAATTGTTTTTTGGCTTGGGTTGTTTATATAATACCTTAAAAATAAATAAGTTACACATCATGGCGAGGAACGAAGCCACCTCTGCACATGCAAATCAATGTGCATAATGTAGTTAGGACCACCTCGCCGTAAGCCACTCCGCCAGTGCCATGGCGGCTAGTTGTTAAAGGAATTGTAGAATTGATTTCCTCGAATATAATTTTGTGGGTTAACTTAAACGCATCGCGGACCCTGCGGGACCCGGACCATGCGCGAAAGCGGAGTTACCCTAAGTCATAAAGCAAGCATTACAACCATCAACCTATTGCAACGCAAACCGCTGCACATTCGGCGGATTTTTCTGAAACCTAATCTTCTCTTCGATCAGATCGTAGCCTCTTTGCATCAGTAACCAAAAATCCGCATTCCCCCCAAATGCTTTTTCAATCCGCAATGCAATGTTCGGAGTAATGGCGCCTTTGCCGTTCACAATCTTTGATAAGGTAATCCTGGAGACGTCCAGTAGTTCGGCGGCTTTCCCGATGCTTAAGCCATTGGCATCCATCACATCCTCCTTTAAAATTATACCCGGATGTATATTTGTACTCGCTGCTCTTTCCATTTTTGTTGTTTTAATAAGTATCCAAATAAATATACAGCATATACAATAACAAACAAAACCCTCCCCAACAACATTTTTACACAAATCCGCACTAAACCACTTAATTTCCATCGCTTTAAATCACAATTCCATCTATGTTTGTTTACTGTTTGTCTATTACGTTTTAGCTAACCACCCCTATTGTCTTAATTAGCTTACCGGAACCCGCGATGGTTTTCGGCCTTACTCGTAAACCAATTAACCCGTATAACATGAACAATCGTACGCACCTTTTAAAATTTATTCCCCTGTTTGCACTTTTCCTGTTTCTGCACACCCTATGCATGGCCCAGGCTCCTGATGCGAACGCCCCTCAATTGGGGAAAGCTACCATAAAACAAGTGATAGCCGCCATGACGCTGGAAGAAAAAGCAAAGCTGCTGGTAGGCGCCGGCAGGGGTTTCGGTCCGCCACCGCCTGCGCCGACAGCCAATACAACACCCGCGCCACCGCCGGCTGCAGCTCCGCCCGGGCCGATGATAGGCCAGACCGATCAAAAAGTGCCGGGCGCCGCGGGTGTGACCTATGCCATACCGCGTTTGGGTATTCCCGCAATTGTAGTGTCGGACGGACCAGCAGGGGTGAGGATCAGTCCCATCCGCAAGGGCGACAGCTCTAAAACGTATTATGCTACGGCCTTCCCGGTGGGCACTTTGCTGGCATCCAGTTGGGATCCTGATTTAGTTAAACAAGTGGGTGTGGCCTTTGGCTATGAGGTGCATGAATACGGCATAGACATTTTGCTCGGTCCCGGCATGAACATTCACCGCAACCCGCTGGGCGGCCGAAACTTTGAATATTACTCGGAAGACCCGTTGGTGACCGGCAAAATGGCCGCTGCGATGGTGGAGGGTATACAAAGCAACGGCGTTGGCACCAGCATTAAGCACTATGTGGCCAATAACCAGGAAACGCACCGTAATACCGTGAACACCATTGTAAGCGAGCGGGCCATGCGTGAAATCTACCTGCGCGGCTTTGAAATTGCCGTGAAGGATGCCCAGCCCTGGACCGTAATGACAAGCTATAACAAGCTGAACGGCACTTACACCTCGGAGCGGAAAGACCTGGTGACCACAGTTTTGCGCGACGAATGGGGCTTTAAAGGTTTTGTAATGACCGACTGGGGCGGCGGTCGCGACCCGATTGCCCAGATGAACGCCGGTAACGACCTGATCATGCCGGGCAGTCCTACCCAGGTAAAGGCGATTATCGATGCCGTGAATAACAAACAGTTAGACGAAGCGGTGCTGGATGTGAATGTGGAGCGCATGCTCAACATTATTTTGAAGTCGCCGGCATTTAAAGGCTATAAATATTCGGACGCACCCGACCTGAAAAAAGACGCACAGGTAAGCCGCATGGCTGCAGCACAGGGTATGGTACTGCTGAAAAACAACGGCAACCCGCTCCCTTTTAGCGGTGCAAAAACGGTGGCCCTGTATGGAAACACCTCCTACGATCCTATTGCCGGAGGCACCGGCAGCGGAAATGTGAACAAGGCTTATGTGATATCATTGGCGCAGGGCCTGCAAAACGGCGGCCTCCAGGTTGATGCCGGACTGCTGAAAGGCTATCCCGCTTACATCGCAGATGCCAGGGCCAAACAACCCAAGCCCCAAAGAGGGATGGGCATGTTTTCCGGGCCGCCGCCGGTATCGCAAATGACCATAGCCGATGCCGACCTGCAGCAACAGGCAGCTAACGACGACATAGCCGTAATTACCATTGGCCGCAATGCCGGCGAAGGCGCCGACCGCAAGCTGCCGGATGATTATTATTTGAGTGATGTGGAGAAAGCGCTGATCAAAAGTGTGAGCGACGACTTCCACGCCAAAGGCAAAAAAGTGGTTGTGGTGCTTAATATTGGCGGGGTGATTGAGGTTGCCAGCTGGCGCGACGAGGTAGACGGCATCTTATTGGCCTGGCAGCCTGGCCTGGAAGCAGGTAATGCCATCACCGACGTATTGTCCGGCACCGTAAACCCTTCCGGTAAACTGGCCACTACCTTCGCGATGGATTATAAGGATGTGCCATCGGCCAAAAACTTCCCCGGCAAGGAATTCCCCGACCAGGCTACCGGCGAAGGTTTCCGCAGGCAAATGCCGGCCGAGGTTACTTATGAAGACGGAATTTATGTTGGCTACCGCTATTATAGCACCTTTAAAGTTGATCCGGCCTACGAGTTTGGTTACGGCTTATCCTACACTACGTTTAATTATTCGGATTTTAAGATAAACTCCGCGACGTTTAAGGGGAAACTTTTGGCATCGGTTGCCATCACCAATACCGGAAAAGTTGCCGGCAAAGAGGTGGCGCAGTTGTACCTAAGCGCCCCGGCGGCCAAATTAGACAAACCGGTGATCGAATTGAAGGGCTTTGGCAAAACCCGCCTGCTGCAGCCCGGCGCATCTGAAACCCTGCGTTTCGAGATCGATCCTAAGGCCCTGGCTTCGTATGATACAACGCAGGAAGCCTGGATCGCTGAAAGCGGGACGTATACAGTAAGTATTGGAGCATCATCAAAAGACATTAAGCAAACCGGAACATTTAATCTGCCTAAGGAAATGGTGGTGGAGAAGGATGTGCAGGTTTTGGCACCGCAGGTGACCATTAATGAAATGAAGAGTAAATAATTCCGCGAAAGATATTACGTCTGTACGCGCTAAAAGGAGGATGCGGGCTTATTGCCCTGCATCCTTCTTTTTTAATGATATGAGAAACTTACTGCTTTGGTCTTTCTCCGAAGGAGTTTTACGGACTGCTCTTCGCTTCCAGCTAAAATCCGGCTATGAGCCGTGAACTGCTACTGCTACTGCCTCCTTCCGGCCATGAACCATGACCTATCAACCATCAACCCCATACTCCATCCCGGCCGATTTATACAGTTTAAACCAAAAATTCAAATCTTTCTCGGGGAAGGCATTGAAATGTTTAAACACTCCATACGAAAACTCCAGCATGGCGGCTCCGTTAGCAGTGATCACATTGTTGTCGGCCACGGCGGGTTGGTTTAAATAGTCCTTTTCGTTGCCGTAAGCCGGGACTTGCTTTTTCAGATAGTCGAGACCGTTGCTGGTATGTTTCACCTTATCAAAAACGCCTGCCCGCGCCAGGGAAAGCGTGGCGCCGCAAATTGCAGCTACAGTTGTGCCGTCTTGCGTACACCGCTGGATTAGCGGAATTATTTCGGGATTGCCACCCGTTTCCCAAGCGTTACCACCCGGCAGCAGCAACAGGTCGAATTTTTTGTCGGCAACTTCGTCCAGGCTAAAGTCGGGCTGCACGTTCAAGTTGCCCATGGAGCGCACCGCTTTCCCATCGACCGAAAAAGTGCAGATGTCAAAATCTGAATATTGCGAGAGTGTTGTAGTAACATGCGCCGGTTCCCAATCGGCGAAGCCGTTGAACACAAAAAGATAACAAGTTCGTTTTTCCATATCCTATCATCTAGAAGTAAATATCCGGGTTCACTCCCGGACAAACTGTCCTAACGGAGTGCCAATAAGCTGCGCTGCTACTACACTCCAACCCAGCCATGAACCATGAACTTCCCGAACTGCCACTGCCAACTGTTACTGCAAACTGCTCACAGCCCCTCATTGTCCCACCATAAACACCGCATTCCCGAAAAGCAATTTTCCATTCTCCCAAAAAGCGCGAAAAATAGGGTCATCCACCAAATAAACAACCGAGCCCCGGCCCATGGGCTGCACACCGATCAGCACGCCATCCTTAATTTTATCTTTACTTTTCTGGCCTACAAAGCCGGCGATGTAGTTGTCCTTTTTTACCGTGCCAACGTTCCAGTCGTCAGTCCCTAAAAAATCGTATATATCATCGCTTAGTTTCAGCGTATAATAATCCTTGTCCAGGCCGTAGCCCAGCGGATGCGTATTGTCCAGGTCTATGCGGTAAATTGCCCCGGGCACCGATGACCGCAGGGCGTCCCGTTCCCGCTCACCATAAGCGCTTATCGTTTGCGGCTTATTTTTATCATCAGCCTTATCATCCTTTTTCTCTTCCTTTTTTTTGATGTCGAATCCGTGCCTGTCAACCAATTGCGCTACGGCATTCTCCATTGCAATCAGCTTGCCGCCGTTGTTTATCCATGCCTGCAACCGGTCCGACGGAAAATCCGGGTAATCGCCGTCAGGGAAGATCGCCACGTCGAAATCGTCGATTTTGACACGGGGAAGGTCCTTATACTTTACAAGAGTAACAGGATAGCCAATCTGCTGCTCAAAAAAGTGCCACACTTCGCCCATCGCTTCGGCGGAAACGCCTTCACCAGCTATCAGCATCACCCGGGGCGGCCGTATATATCTTACAAACACCGAACCCAGGTCCTCGCCGTTCTCAACAAAGCCGCTTGATAAGGGAACGAGCTCGTGGTGACAGGCAGCCGCTATCTGGGTTACCTGCTGGTCGAAATCGCCATGGTCGTTGCCTGCCCGCGTTATCAAAAGTGTTCCGCGGGCATATTTTTTACCGCCTGACTGGAAAGGTTCTTCGGAGTAACGCACCTTAATTCCATTTTTCAGCAGCGCCGCCAAAAGCTTTACATCGTTAACAGATTGCCAGGGCGAAACGTAGGCATATGCATGTTTGGTTGAAGATGCTGCCGCGTCGGCCACATCTAACGTCGGTGTCAAGGGTTTGAGCGACTCTTTTAAGCCATAAGCCGTCAGCCCGTAGGCATAAGGCAATGACCAGGCCGTAATATCATAGGTGTTTGAATCGGCCACAAAGGTTTTGGGCTCCATCAATACACGGAGCAATACCGACTTGGGCTGGTAAGCGTTGATCACAAGATCATTGGGGCCCGGTTCGTATTGTACCGTTTTCCCGGTGGCGTAATCGTAACCGCTTACAGCGCCCTTCAGCCCGAAACCGTATTGGATGCGGTTCCTGTCGAGCACTTTAGCAAGAGCCTTTATTTTATCATTATTATCGTTAGCCACCACATAGGTTTTATATTCGCCCGATGGGTTTTCGCGGCTGTCGTCGTAAAACTTTTTAAATTCATCCACAAACTTCTGCGCATTGGCAGATGCAGTCTCCACCGTGCTTAGGCTGCTGGTGTGGTGATGGGCGATACGCTCGGCCAGTGTTAACGTATCGCCGGTACTGGTGACAACGGCCAGGCCGGCGCTGATGCCCCCCTGCTCGTAGGTCATGCCGATAGATCCGTTATAAATAGGATAGGTGTCACCATAGGACGGGTACAGCAGGTCGAACTCGTAACGCGTAAAATATAACCAGCCGTTCTGGTCGAAATATTTCGCGTTGTTTTTGCCAATGATGTTCTGGGCCTCCCGTTGCCATTGGGTGATCACTTTATGAAAAGGTTCGGCCGCAGGGGCAAAATAGTAAGGTGCGTTATACCCCTGCTCATGATAGTCGACGTGTATCTGTGGCAGCCATTGATTGAACAATGCCACCCGTTCCTGCGATTCCTTTTGCGTTTGCCAGGCCCAGTCGCGGTTCAGGTCGAAATAATAATGATTGATCCGCCCTCCCGGCCATGGTTCCGAATGTTCGCGCGCAGATGGGTTTGCGTCAGGCAGCGCGCCCCTTACAGCATTGTAAAAATTAACATAGCGTTCGCGTCCGTCTGGGTTAAGGCAAGGATCGATCACTACGACGGTGTTTTTTAGCCAGGCTTTGGTTTGTGTGTTTGCGGGATCCACCATATCAAAAAGCACCTGCATGGCCGCCTCGCTGGACGCGGGTTCGTTTCCATGCACGTTATAGCTCAGCCAGCATATCACCGGCATATTCTGCAAACTACTACTACTGCCACTAACAAAGCTGCTGGTTGTCGCCTGGTCCAAACCTGCCAACTTTAGATTATTATGCCTGATCTCCGAAAGCCTGCCGATATTTTCGTCGGATGCGATGAACATTGCGATCAGGGGCCGGCCTTCATTAGTAGTGCCGTATTGCTGCAGCTTTACATTTTTTGAATTGTCGGCCACGTACTTAAAGTACTCCACAATGCGGTGGTGCGGGGTGAACTGCTCACCCAGCTTATAACCTAAAAATTGTTCGGGGGATTGAACGCCCTGGGCAAGCGCAACGAAAACATTAAGTAAAAAGGCAATAGACAGGCTTATTTTTTTTATCATGAGGGGGTGATTGAAAGGCTAATTTAGGGTAAAATGATTGAGATTTAAAAATTGGCGGTTTTTTGGCAGCTACGAATAATTTGTGGCTAAATTCGTGACTCATGAAGTTCACAAACAAACCTGGTCAGAACTTGTTCAGTGCCGAAGAAGTCACACAAATTGAAGCGCTCGGGTTTAGTATTACAGCCGGCTCGATTTCTTTGACAGATTTCATAAACAACTATTTCCCGGGGTTGCATCTGTTGCAATATCTTGAAGATATTGATTCGTTGTTAAGTCCATTGGCGCTTCCTCCTATTACAAAGTGCTTATATTATTTTGAGAAGGAACCACAAATGTTGATCGTTCAGTATTTATCAGCAAATTACGACGATGAAAAGAATGGCCTTGCGCTATCCAGGGCTTTTGTAAAGAAACAAGATGAATTAATCGTTGAGCATGATTATTTCCGCATTCCCCTGGCGGGCCGAAATCAGGGAGCAGGCAAAAGTTTGCTCCGTTTCAGTTTGTAATATTACTTGAATATGGGCGTTGACAAAATAAAGGTTGAGGCTGCCTTGGACGACGGAGGATATGTTTGGGCAAAAACGTTATTTGCCGCATCGGTGCCCGAGGAGGTGACCGCTATTTTAACAAAAGCGTCAAGCGAAATGCATCCTGCTCAATTTAAATTTGTGAAAAGAATTTATGATAATTATTATGGTAAGCATCCTGATGGCCGTGCTTTTCCAATGAACAAATGGGCTGAATTGCCAGGAATGGAGCAAATTTTGCGTGGCAGCTATTGGCACGGCGAAATAGATTTGAATAATAATGAACTTTTAGCTAAATTTATAGACTATGTTAGACAGGAATAAATACACTGAGTCGGCGTACATTGGTGAGGAATTGTTCGGCGATCTCGAAAGGGAACGTCTGCATAAGTGTATAGTGGTAGCAGAGACGATAGCTGACGGCGATTTTTCGTTGGAAGAGGCGTTGGATGCGTACCAGGTTGACAAAGAAGAATATGAAGAATTCGTCGCCAAAAAATCTAATTTCAATATTAGAGCCAGCATATCAGGAACAACATCGGCGAATTGTGCCCGGAGTTTGTTACAGATACCTCCAACAAAGGTGGAGACAACGAAAAAGAATCATTTGCACCTGCTTTATAAAACTCCTCACCCACAAATATCCGCTCGTCGACCTGTATATCCAGCGCGTTGCGAATGATCGCCTCATGCTCCACAGGGGCTTCATCACCCAACTCGAACATGTCGCCCAAAATCAGGACCTTTTTTTCGGCCTCCAGATGCGCCATGTTTTCAATAGCCACCGCCATGCTGCTGGGATTGGCATTATAATAATCGCAAATTAATGTGTTCGTAGCGGTTTGCACAACCTGCGAGCGATTGTTTTTCGGCTGATAACCTTCAATGCCCCGGTAAATATCTTCATCGCTTAAGCCGAAATAAACACCGATGCAGATCGCCGCCAGGATATTGTCTAAATTATAGGCCCCCGTTAGTTGCGTTTGCACGCGGTGTGTATTATCGTTTTGCTGGTTTGCCCATTTTATGGTCAGGTAGGGTGAGTTTTCTATAATTTCACCCGACACCAGGTTGCTGCTGTTTCCGCCGGTACCATAAAAAATTACTTGTTCAAGCCCGCGGTCCCGCTGCATACGGAGCAGTATGTCGTTATCGCTGTTGATGAAAGCAATCCCTTCCGACAGCTTTAGATAATCGTAAAGTTCTCCTTTCCCTTTTTTCACCCCCTCAACACCACCGAATCCCTCAAGATGTGCCTTGCCCACATTGGTGATGAGCCCATGTGTTGGCTGCGCGATGCTGCAAAGTAATTCAATTTCCTTTTGGTGATTGGCGCCCATTTCGATGACTGCTATCTCATCCGTCGAATCTATGGTCAGTATGGTAAGCGGAACGCCGATATGGTTGTTCAGATTGCCTTGTGTAAATTGGGTTTTAAATTTTTGCGCCAAAACAGCGCTGATGAGTTCTTTGGTGGTGGTTTTACCATTTGTGCCGGTTAGGCCGATTACCGGGATTGTTAGTTGCCGGCGATGCTGGCGGGCCAAATCCTGCAGGGCGGTCAAGACATCATCAACCAGCAGGTATTTTTCATTCAGCTGGTATGCCGGGTTGT